>Ga0123352_10013583_pt1 | contig 12926 bp, 7 predicted proteins | sample TergutLab28metaG_FD_89700 | JGI IMG/M metagenome (GOLD analysis project Ga0123352, IMG submission 89700) | Labiotermes labralis P1 segment gut microbial communities from Petit-Saut dam, French Guiana - Lab288 P1 | ecosystem: Host-associated > Arthropoda: Insects > Digestive system > Gut ... | reverse complement strand
TTTTACGTTAGAATGTTTAAATGAAAAAAAAAAGATGATAGAAGCTGTAGTTAGAAAAAAAAAAAAAAAAAAAAGTAGCAGCAGCATTCAAGATACACAGAACAGAATGACAGGCTCAAAACCTGAAGCACAAAAGCAGCAAATTCCATTTGTATTTCAGTAAGAATAAATGGTTATATGTTTCACATGTATGAGAGATGGAAGTCCTAGCTGACTTGCTGAAATTGTGTGTTACAGGTACAGAAGACAGGCATTATTTGATGTGCATGGGTCCACAAATTTTCCAAAAATCTAGGAGGCACTTAAAATTATAGGTGCAAGAAAGGTGCAACAAAACAGCATCTGTACTGAGGATCCATAAATACTAGGTGCCAAGGTGCAAAATTCAGTCACCTGGGGCATCCACAACCATGATGACATGGAATATACATTTTCGCAGAACAACTTACTGTCCCATTATAACAAACACAGATTTATAATATACATCTTATAGGCAACTTCTGCAGTTCACTGCTACAGTGTTCTGCAGTTTAAGATACTGAAAACATTTGATGTGAACACTGTGTAATCAATCCCCATACACTTTTATTTGTAAACTGCCAAGTAACCTGACATTTTATAAAACCTCATGTAAGGAAGTAAGCTAAACCACGACTGTTCCATATTGGTCATCAAAAGAAATATGTAAGGCCTCTAGAAATGGAACACCATAACACTTTCTGATATTTAGGACGAAAGAAGTGTGCTTTCCGAACGCTGTGCAGTGTTTTAATTACAGAGAGAATGGAAATAGTTCAAAATCATGTTTTGCATTCAGAATCTCCTTCAATCCACCATGTCTACTGTCACAACACTGATGCTCAAGATTTGTGATGAAAACAAATACGACCTGGAAGTCCTCAACTGGGAATAATCTCTCATTCAGTAAAATTTACTTCTTGCGAATGGCATTACTGTAACATTGTGTTAACACTCTGAAGCAAAAACAGGCTATAACTATTTTTATAAAAATGTCAAAAAAGAATATTGTACAATTTTATAATAAATGTGTGACAGTCAAAATACAACAAATAGAAGTAATTTAAATATTCAGGCATCCAATAAATTAGTCACTAAATCTGGCAAACAGTTATGATTTATGGATATGATATATGGAATTTCAAATTTAAAATACTCTCCTGCAAAAGTGGCTACATGCTGCTTATTACGATCCTACCCCCAAACCCCTCTTCATGTGCGAAGGCCTTCCTGTACATACAAACCACCTAAATAACTCCATGAAGCAAAGATCTTCCTGACAAAGTGATACTTCCTAAGGAATATGACCAGAACTGTTATTTCTAAGTACTATTAATTTTGTAGTTTCACACTCCTGTGAAACCAGTAACTTAACAATACAGCAGAAAGTATGGTAAATCTGAAGGCAAGAAACATGAAGAGGGCTAAATGTAACTGCCATAAAATAAAAACACAGAACAGCATTAGGCACTTCAGAAGTAAAAGTGATATATGAAGGAGAAAAAGGCAATGTTAAAAAGAACAACAAACTCCAAGCAGAACTGACAGCCACGTTCCTGTTGAACACACTTCTGAAGTTACAGTTCGGATGACCATTATTTTAGTTTATTGTTGTGAACTTATTACAAGTTGGTCTCCTTCAATACCCTTTTGTTTTATGCCTTTTTTCTTGAATGCCCCTTACCAATTCATAATACTTCTAAATTTACACCCTCACATTTTTATTTAATGCCCTTGTCTGTCTGTCTGCACATTAGTACTGCACACTCAGAAAATGATGAATAATGCACCCCAACACAACCATCAATCCTACCTCTATTAAACTGGAACAACTGAAACCCTAACCTAACTGCAACACCAATCCTAATGATGGTAAAAAAATGAGTTCCAAAGTCTGTGAGAGTGACTTTAGTCATACATGAAAGTGAGAACACCTGTGGTAGTACCAATCGTGACAAACTAAATAACTGCCATTTAAGGAGGAACAAAAAAACTAAATGATAAATAACTCAAACCCTCACCTACTGCAGCAAGAATCCTAATGGTGATAATAAATGACTGAGTAGTAAAGTTTAGGTGGGTGAATTAAATCACATGTAATGATAAGAACACCTGTGACAGTGACAATAATCCATGACAAATTATCAACTTATAATATTTGTGTATGCAAAGTTGTTTACAATTCCTTTCCAATTTATGTAGGCTAAGAATGGATATTGTTTACTGTTATACTATCAGTAACAATAAATTATAATATGTATATGTGTACAGTATATACTATATATGACCTGGATGTCAGTGGTATGATTGCCCCTAACCCCATCTAATCATTCGATCTTTACTTACGGGAATATCACTTTTTATTTATGCCCTTTTGACTTAAGGCCACTATGTAATGAACATAACCAGGGTCTAAAATAAGACTTACCTGTATTTAAATACAGAATCTGTATAAATTAACCTTTAAAAGATCTACATTCACATATGTGAGCATCAAGTGTACAGGCAGCAGTAACAACATTCACAAGTGTGAACACACATGTTGCAAAACTGGAAAAGCCATTCCTTTGTCTTTGCCTGTATACGCTTGCATACAGAGTGAACCAATACACTTCTGCTTTCAATGAATGTGTGTAGGGTTACCCACATATAAACAGTGGTGATAAACTCAAATGACACAATCCTCTGAAGTAGCTTGCATTCCAACAACACAGCACCTTCTGCCAGCAAACAAACACAACAAATTTCACATCCCAAATACGTGTGCAATTTATGTGGGCAGGACAACAAGAGCAGCCATATGGACAACTGTACATTTTTAGTACACTCTGCACAACCATGCATAAGGCACACACTTTAGAACCCGTGAGCAAGACAGCTTGCGTACTGATCCCGAAATGAGGTATCAGAACTCATAATGAACAGCGAGAGTGATGTGTCCCAATGTGATGTGATTGATACAGAGGACAAGCAATGTTGTGAAGAAGTTTTATTGGAACAACACCCACAATCACAGAGCGAGTATATAGTGTGTTCCAGAGCTCAGACTCAACTCAGCTTGGAATCAGCCAGCATGGCTGAATAGGATGATGATACTGAGAGTGGGCCAGATCCCCAGACAAAACAGGCACCAAAATTTCAGTGGACACTGCCCTCTCGCCTTGCAAAAAAAGTGTCGTACACACATTTACAGCAGGACGCAGAGGAAAGAATGACAGTTAAGCACCATACATCAATGATGGGTCTACTCAACTTAGCATTTTCATGTTGTATTTCACCGAGATTATACCACACAGCCTGTAGTGGAGACTAACAGATATTATCACTGGCTAATGGACATTCTTGATGAGGGATCTTCTCCCCAACCTGTTGTTACTGGGGCTGAAATGTGTGTGTTTCTGGCAATAACAATACAAATGGAACATTGCTTATGAAACCAACAGATAGACTAATAAGTAAAAACAGACTAGTTTTACATTCCATTCTAACCAACATGATGAAATGGAACAGGTATTTACACATCCTTCAATTTCTACATTTCAGACAACAGAGATGGAGTGGACACAAAGGAAGGAAACTGATAGAATGTAGGAAATACAAGACATATTTGAAATTCTAAACAGGACATTTTCAAGATTTCACAACCCTTCAGAAAATATGGCTACTGATGAAGTTATAGTTTTGTTCAGAGGAATGATATATTCAGAAAATATATTCCCAAGAAGCACAAACTTTTTCATTAAACTACACAAATTACACAACTGGATACATGAAAGTATGCTTGGTAGAGGACAGGAACGGCATAGCGACACAGCTGACAGCAACCCATACCAGAGTGACAGAAATAATAAGGAAAGCTGAAGGATGTGGCCACAAATTGTACAAGGACAATTACTTTTCTCCCATCAACTTTTAGATGGTCTGACAACGAAAAAAAAAATTAATTGTTGAGAAACTGTCCGCATAAACAAGGAGGGTATACCAGAGGACCTAAGATACAAGACAGTGGAACTGAGGGGGGAGGACATTCAAATAACAACTAGGGGTGACATCACAACAAAACAGTAGACAGACAAGAGAGACATCTGCATGCTAACATTCATGATCAACCACAAGAAGAAAATTTCTGTAATGAAAAGGGCAACACAGCAAAACCAAATACTGTGACAGACAGTAACTGTCACATGGGTTATGTGGATAAGGGAGACAGAATGGCTAACAGCTAAACAATCAGCTGTTGGACATGATAATGGGAATAACAGCTGCTCTTCCATCCGTTAGATCTGGCCGTTCTGAAGAGTTACATCCTTCCGTCTTCACGCGGTTTAAAGAATATTTCACACAGAGATTTTCAACTCATCCTTCTGAGGAACATGCTGCCACTGAGTGGACGAGAACAGCAGCTAGAGACCCGCAAGGAGACTAGCCACTGCTTCTCAAACATTGGCACACTGGATACAAGTTTCAATAAGCACTGGCCTAGTCCATCCAATCCAGGGCATTGTCATGTGTGCTGTGTCAAGAGGTGTGATGACAGAAGTATGTGTGCAATGTCTTCAGTGTGATGTGTCCTTAAATGTCAATAAAATGTGCTTTGTGGATTATCACACTAGGCGCAACTGTAAAACATCTACCAGTGTAACCTTGGTGCACAAGGTAGAAACCTGTAACCAAAACTGAAGCATAGAAAGTGGATTTTTACAAATTTCTAGCCATTAATTTTGCGTATTTAGGCAATAAGACCATTAACAGCATTTTAAAAGACATCCTATACCATCTCCGTTTCATTTCCGACAAACATTTTGAATGCAGTAACTCAACGCTTTTTCATTCAAGGACTATTCATGCTTTTGTGAAGCTTGTTCAGAGGAATGATATACCAGAAAATACATTCCCAAGAAGTACAAACTTTTTTACTAAACTACACAAATTACACAACTGGATATACAAAAGTATGCTTGGGAAAGGACAGGAAGGGCATGGCGACAGAGCTGACAGCAAGCTGAACAAATACCCCCTGAGAAGACTATGTAGCACTGAACCCAGTTCAGGGCATACAATTTGGTTGTTTAAAGGAAAATATATCAGATATAAACCCACAATTTCACACCATAGCCATATCTGTGTTGGGTGACTGATTGAAATGGGACCAAGAGGTCAGAAAGAGATCATACAGAATGCAGGAAGAGCACAGGAACAAAGTGAAGAAAACAGCTTTAAGAAGCCAGAGACAGTTGCACTGAGATGATTTCTAGACAACCCACATGAAAGGGAAATGTCTAAGGAAGAATAAAAACAGCAAATTAGATGCATAAATTGTGCTGCACAAAGTACTGCAGAATTATATATATTTATAAATACCAGAGTGACAAGAGAATTTCACAAACCAGAACAGAACCTACAACAAATTACCTGTTTTTCAGTCAGATGTAACAAGGTTCGTGAGTAAGATATCACCTCTGTTTCTGCCACCTGCCATATTGTTTGGCCATTTATGCTTCCAACTTTATGTTTCTTCGTAATTATCACCAGATATGGGCCGGCTAATAACCGCAGAGTACCTACTATTCCACATATAGGTTTGGTGCTTGAAGCTTGAGGTATTTGACCATAATTCACTGAAACAAAACAAAATGATATGAACACATTCAATACTGAAAATAATCTAAGGTACTCACAGCAGGAAATATTAAGATTACAGTCTTGCAAGATGTGCAACCATGCAGTCTGACAGCTAGAAGCCAAGAGCGGAATGTGCTGCCTCAAGATAGAGGCACATGTTTCTTTGTTGTCATCTATCTATCAGGATACAAGGTGTCACATCTCAGAAGGCTGTCATTTTAATTATAATCTAATACACTCAAACAATGGTTCACATTCTTCTTAGTTTATCTCTAACACCACACTGAGATATGTTAGGATGATTTTTGGATGACTTGAAAATAATGTGTCGGTGGTCATTACCAATTATACAGACCCTACCTGCAACAACAGAGGGAAACACCAAAATCTCATCAGGACAGTCAGTTTCCTGGCTGACATTTGAACTAAAGACCTCCCCAGGCACAAAGTATGCTAAGTGCTATGCAACATGTTATTCACTTCACATTCAATATCATACTTCCAACATTTTCTGTATTCTTTTTCTTGCCAGCATTACTTCTACCAGCTACAATTAAGTAACCACTTAAAAAAAATACTAACAAGTATGAGAAAATGTACAACTCCTACCATCTGTTGCTTCCATATGCGAACTACTAAAGAGATGTGGAAAAATGTAAAACCAAATGTAACACTTAGTGCATGATCACGATTCAGTAAATTTGCGAGCAGGTAGACAAGTTAACACGTAAAGCAATTCACAGCTGAAGCAAAGTGGATGAAAAACCATTCTATGAATGAAAATGAAATAAGAGGACAAACCATCAAGTAAGTAATAAGGAAACATTTCTATTCACCAAGACTTCTGACATGACAAACACGAATAACAATCACAGGTAACATAACCTGAACTAATCTGACCTGACCTAACCTTTTATTATGCACTTTATTATTATGCAATATGCACTATATAATGTTTTACAAGTTCTTATAAAATCAAACTATATTCCAACACGTTTCAGTGACCACCACCACCGTCATCAGAGAACGATCACTTTATAAGCTAAAAATGCCGCATTATAGAAACTGTCTGTTTGTAAATTATAAATTAGTTTGCCATAGTTGTAAGAAGTCACATGTGAGACAGACAGGTAGGTGCCTAACAGCTCAATGTAAAGAACATATCACAAATATTAGGACCAAAAACCATAAATCAGCTTACACCATCCATATTTTGTATAACCAGTATGAGTATAGTCCCAATAACTCCACCATAGACCTTTTAAGACACTGTAAGAAAGGAGTAATACTTAATAGTTGGCAGAACTACCAGATACAAGAATACCAGATGAAGGGTCAAGAAACAAAACACGCAAGCAGTCAGCACAGTCATATGCACTACCTAACAGGACCACCAAACTCGACAGCATAATTGAACATGCCAGTACACACGTAGTTGACATTACATACAAACACACACACACAGCTACATAAGTATCTATTTATATTGAATATACAAATTAAAAATGTCTGTTTAGGTTTTCACACATAGTTAGTCAAAATCTTTTGCAGGACTATCCTGCCAGAACTTCTACATTCTGTATGACTTTCACCCTGCTATCATAATGGAATTTCAATGGTACTTGACAACTTTAGTACTGGGCACCTGTGCTCATCACATTCTAGGCTGACAAACAATTCAAAATGCATTTGACTGTGTGTGCATAATAAGATAGTTTTTATAATTCAGTGTTTTAGCTTATAAAGTGAACATCCCCTGATGATGGTGGTGTCCACCACTGAAACATGTAGGAATATTTGGATTTTATAAGAACTGTTTAAAATTATACAGGCGATACTGTTGGCACAATTTTTAGATAAAAAATAACAACCAAGCTCAGTGAAGTCACTCAGTAGCCACTTCTCATTTTACAGAGGTCTCTACCACTGTACATGCACGAACACTTCAAAACACTGCAAGGTTTGTAGGGAAAGCAACATTTATGAATAAATACAAACATTATAACAGCACAGGCTACACAGGTTCTTTTGTGTGGTGCCCATTTTGTGTTAAATGCAAGGGAAACATTATCCTTGTACTGCTACCAACATGGAAACTGACTACTCTGCACAATGACTGAGAATGAGTATACAACAGGAACCCTGGAAGTTCTCCTTCTGTTTTATGTTTCTTGCATGCAGTTCTGATGAAAAATGTCACTTACCTGAAAACTTTGAGGCTAAACTCAGCGACCATCTGTATTACATAACCCCAAACCTTAACCTTGGGGATAAAAAAATGTGCTTAGGTGCATCTCACAACAGTGAATACACAAAATCTAATTTTCTGAACTACAATGGATTTTTCCTTTATTATATATGTTGTGTGTCCCGAACGTGTAACGCTGATAGTGTGTCTTTGGTATGATAACAAATCTTACGTACCATGACTTTGTGTGACATTACTGCTTGGACATCCTGACACCAATGAATGTACAAATTGCAGTGACTATTCACAACAGGAAAAGCAGGTGCATATTGTACTTTCTCATGAATATAAATGTAATAACAACACTAAAAAATGTCACTGCATACATTTGTGTACGAAGTTACATATGACAACGCGAGGTTTACGGATAAAAATCCACGATTCGACATGTGCTATGCCATCGCCCAATCGGCATAAAATTGTATTAGCAACAACACTGTTCTAAATATGTCTACCGTATTAGATATTAGAATGAAGAGGGTCGAGTGCGCCAATGATCATGCAATCCGCTGCTCTACAATTCACCGTCATTTCCTGAAAATCATCTCTAACATATCAAAAAACGTGGCACCTTACTTTTATTACTGTCGGGTATACAAACTAGGCACTTACTGTCACGACTGTTCAAACGAAATCTTGTATCACTATTTCTACACACACACACACTTTTGAGAAATATATACACACCTTGCAGCGAAATTTCCTGACTCACTCGGTCTATAGCCAGCAACTCATCTCCACCGTCAATTGCTTCGATATAAAATTTTTCAGGTGTAATGTACCTAGAAGAAAATATAATTACATAAAACTGAGAGTGACTGCGTTAGATATATAGTATCATCAAAATGAGCGCGAGCCATTACTTACAGAACAAGATCACTGTGCAAACCAGCCACGGCAGCCATGCTTGTACGTTGCGGCAAGCTACCACGCATACTAGAACCACAGACTATATATGAGTAGAACACAGATTAATACCACCTGAACACCAGAGATGGGACATGTCAAATAGCAGGGAAATTTCAACGGCAACCTCACCTTCTGTCACGTGGCGGACCTCCAATCCGTGACCAGCAGCTCCGATAAACTGACAGCACGCTGACAGCGCAATGCAGAAGAAATTTATACTAGGAAGGGGTGCTGATAGGTCCTTAGCCCGACATACTTCCCGATGTCGTAGGGCGGAATCGATAGTGTCGTTGGAACGAGGGGTCTGTTCATGTGCCGAATTTAAAGTCTTTTCTTGTTACAGAGGCTGAAAGAAAGCATCTCAGGTGACGCGTGCGATTTCAACAACATGGAGAGGCGAGCTCTCATCAAGTTTTTTTTTTTTGCTAGGCAAGGCGCCGAAGGAAATTCACGACATTCTAACAGAAACATTAGGGGAACATGCGCCATCGTACGCCACTGTCAAAAACTGGGTGGCTCAGTTTAAACGTGGTGATTTTTCCACCTGTGATGCGCCTCGTCCTGGACGACCCAAAACAGTGACCACCTCGGAGATTATTGATCAAATTCACGAGCTAATCTTGAAAGACCGCCGGATTTCAGATAAATCAGTAGCTGTGCAATTGGGCATCTCACGTGAGCGGGTTGGGTCCATCATTCAAGATGATTTGGAAGTGCGGAAATTCTCGGCGAAGTGGGTCCCGAAATGCCTGAGCGCGGATCAAAAATGTCACCGATACCAGTCGTCTGAGCAACTTTTGGAATCGCCATCCAAATGATTTCCTGTCGCGAATGGTGACCATGGACGAAACCTGGTTTTATCACTATGCCCCAGAGACAAAGCAACAATCAATGGAGTGGCGGCACAGCGGCTCACCCCGCCCCAAAAAATTCTGAGTACAAAAATCCGCTGGAAAATTTCTCGCATCGATTTTTAGGGATCAAGACGGCATCCTCCTAACTGATTATCTTCCAAGGGGCCAAACTATCGACGCGGATTATTACTCATTTCTGCTGGTGCAATTAAAGGACATTGTGAATGAAAAAAGCCATGGGAAGATCACAAAGGGGGTCTTGTTCTTGCACGACAATGCCCCGGCTCACCGAGTACAAGCAACCCAGAAGAAACTGGCGTACCTGGGCTTCCACTGTATTGATCACCCACCCTATTTTCCGGATCTGGCCCCTTCGGACTACGACCTTTTCCCTGGACTGAAAAAAAAAATGAAAGGTCCCCATTTTTCGTCAGACACGGAGGTAATTGCTACCGCGGAGACCTGGTTGGAAGGACAACCTTCTGAATTCTTTTTGAGTGGTTTGCAAAAGTTAGAGCAAAGGGCTAAGAAGTGAATTGAGCTTTGTGGGAAGTATGTTGAATAAATCCCGAGTTTTGTCCCTGTAGCTTGTTTCCTTCCTGGTCGGGCTAAGGACTTATCTGCACCCCCTCGGAAGTTTGTGGCTGCAATTGCAGATATGACGCGGCATATACTGGCCTAGACTAACATGGTATCGCTGACCTCAACCGTGACGGCGATCCTGTGTGAAATTTTCAGAATTTGTTCATGCAGAAGAAAGTACAGAATTGTTGGAGGATTCAGGAAAATGTCCCTTGGTCGCGGTTTCCCGACGTTATGATGCAAACTGTGTTATATTCTTCAAGGATTATGGGGTGCTGAGGAATGGGAACTGTGTTCCTTCGAAACGCCAGAAACACTAACCCAGTGACACTGCATCAAAACCCATGAGACCTATATCCTCAGCAACACTGCTGTGGAAACCTTGAATGTCGCAAACAAATATTCCATTAAGGAAGATGTGGGTTTCGAGGAAGCTGAAGATTATAGACATTTACTATATATGAAATGATAATGCTCCAATAAACCGCAATGCACATGTCCTGAAAAGAAAGGTAATACTGTTAAGGTAATCGATTTGACGATTTTTTAACTAAATTACACGGAGTACATTAATCTAATCCATGCCTTCCCAACCGATTTCCGTAAGATACGTTAAAATATTTCTCTTTTATCAAACCTAATAAACCGTGGCAGTGCGTACAGATAGCACAGCAAAGGCCACAGAACGCTACATCCAACGGAACCGAAACGAAACGACCGTGACTAAGTCACCGAGATCTAGTTCTCAGGTATTTCTTCGATTAAAAAGCAAAGCTCCTTTCATGTAGGCAAGGTGTTACTGGACAAGCTGTTTCAGACGCATTTGGCTGCCGAAAGAAGAAATTACCACCTGGAGGAGAGTAAACTAAACATGCAAAGTAAATACAATATTAAAAATTGTTAAACTCATAGAGTCAACCACAACAAATTTTATTAGTCCCGTCAACACTGGCTACATGTTTCGGTCATACTCACATCCCCAGGCATTAAATCTGTTATATTTAAAACTCAAACAAAATGTGTGTATAATGAACTTGTGATATCTCACAACATGTACAAGTCATTGATTTTGTTACAACCAACTAAAGTACAAATATATATCACAATATTTTCCGTTTATGTAATGTTCACTCCTACATGTTTCGAACCTCTGTGTTATCCTCAGGGAGTTTCAAAACTTGTACTTCGCTAAGTTACATAAGTTCTTAGAATTAAAGCTGTTAAAATTGCAATTCCAAAAATTATTAGATTAAAATATTAGTTTGCTGTCGCTGAGTGATAAAATATAGTACATGCGACGTTACAATATCTTGCGAAAGCAGTGTGTTTATGTGGCTACATATAAAATCCATTGTTACTGTTGCTTGTGTGTTGTTCTAGTGCGCAAGGTATGTGCGTTTAGAAAACGTAAAAGCCATATTAAATTTTATGTAGCACTTAAAATATTGTTTATCTTATATTCAGTATATGTAGTCAAAGCACACATTATTTTGCCAATTCACGGAAAGGAATTATATACAGAAACGGTGATTGGTGTCTGCACAGAATTACATAATATGAAATAACAGAACACTTTCATTTAATTCTGAATAAACGATATGCATATTTTGGTGCATAAGACCCATTATATGAAAATGTTTATTGTATGAACAGACAGCTGCATTCTTCGCATAGCATTCACATAAATAATCACACTTACCCTACAGGATCCTTTGGAAACCTAGGGAACTTCAAATTTTCAAAGCTGCTGCTTCCTTTACATTCTTTCACGGAGCAGTTTCGACTCATATTTGGCCATCGCAAAATCACTATTCATTAAGCATTGTCAGGAAAAATAATTTAAATCATTCAGAGAAATTTGTACGTTCATATAATTTTCGAACAACAATTGTTACCGAACAGGATCATTATGTAACGTTATAACGATAACATTCTCTTATCTTCTAGACGTAAACCTGTTGAATATACAAGGCCAGTCCGAAAAGATACCGAACATTTGAAATAGCGCGCCAGTGAGCCGGCTCAGGACGCTTGTGACGGTGCTGCTGTGTAGCTGGGACTTTAAGCTTCATTTTGACGCTAGCCACATCACGCCACTTTCAATTAGTCATGAGTTACGCGGCCTTGAGTGAACGTGTGTTTAGTGCCCTCGGCGATTTTGTCTTGGCGAGGATTTTCCCACCCACTGCGACGACTGCACTTTTGTTTCAACATCGTAATCATACACCCACGTTTCATCACCTGTTATGACTTTTTCAGAAAGATTTCATCAGTATTCGAACGATCTAATAGCTCCTGACTGACTGACGCGGTTCTGTTTTTGTTCCTCTGTCAGCAGACGCGGCACAAATTTTGCGGCAACACGATGCATCTTCAGTTTTTCGGTCAAAATCGTGTTGCATGAACTTTTACAGATGCCTACTTCTTCGGAAACTTCACGGATAGTTAGACGACGATTTCCCCGTATCACAGAACGCACTTTCTCAATGTGGTCGTCGCCCGTTGACGAAGAAGTCCGTCCAGATTTGGGATCATCTTCGATGGACGTTCTGCCCGATTTGAAACGCTGTTACCACTCGTAACATTGCGTACGGCTCAAACAGTCCTCCCCATAAGCCTGTTGCAACATCTGAAAAGTCTCCGTAAAGGTTTTTCCCAATTTGAAACAGAATTTCACGCAAACACGTTGCTCT
>Ga0123352_10013580_pt1 | contig 12927 bp, 5 predicted proteins | sample TergutLab28metaG_FD_89700 | JGI IMG/M metagenome (GOLD analysis project Ga0123352, IMG submission 89700) | Labiotermes labralis P1 segment gut microbial communities from Petit-Saut dam, French Guiana - Lab288 P1 | ecosystem: Host-associated > Arthropoda: Insects > Digestive system > Gut ... | reverse complement strand
ATTACCGCACTCACAAGCGTCCGCCACCTGTCTCTATCCTGGGCCAGCCCAATCCAGTCCATATACCCACATCCCACCTCCTGGAGATCCATCCTAATATTATCCACCCATCTACGCCTAAGCAGGAATACTATGTTTAAAATATAAAATACTTTTATACACTTACATTGTCTTAGTTATCACAGCTGGATTCGTTTGGTATTGAAATTAAACACTAAATGCTAGTTTATATGGGCTTTCAAACGGTGCAATAACTGTAGCGATACATCATTCCGTTTAGGAGACAAAGCCATTTTATATTACGTATTTACGTACGTTACAATCATCCCGTAGATACGCATAATTTTGTTTCCGAACAATTTCTGCCATACCGCTACTAACTCAACCGTAACAGTCACCGTTGTAACGCTGGCAAAAGCATGTTTGTTTTACTGTTACGTTAAGGGGTATCCATTAACATTCCATCGATAATTAAAGTGCCATTCACTACACAAATGCATGTTAATTGAAATGAAGTGTCAGTAGCTAACAGTATTATTAGGCATATGGCGTGATGTTTGGTTATACGCCAGAGCGATCGCACGAGCTCAATAAACGCAAAGCGAAATTAAACCCAGCTCAGCAGCAATCCCCCTGATACTGCAATCAATGGTTTCCCTTTCTCGCGGAACTTTCAATGTGTGTTCACAGGTAAAATAAACTGTTTCAGCTTTGTCAGATAAAAACAGATATTTTTCTTAGAAGATAATTCAGTCAATAACAAGGATACTTAACAGAATAAACATGTGTGCCATGGGAGCTCTTGGTCATTCGCCGTGCTTCATTGGTATTAATGCTCATTTAGTCTACTGAGAAGCTGAGACGCTGTGTAGTACCATACACACCACAATGCATAGCGAAGAATGTTCCACTGTAGGCCTCATTTCTCTAAAAGGTCAGTCTACCATATCGAACACGACTTGAAATAGAGGTAGCATATCTTAATGCGCCCCATATTTTATACAACGCTCCACTTTTTGCGAGATAAGCCGTCTTGGCGAAACTGACAAGACTTTATTCTAGTGTACTCTGTGCAAAAAAGGCATGTACTTAGCTGTACTAAGAAATATTTTACTCAATTCTGAACGATTCTGACGATGGTGTAATCACAAACGTGACTGATAATTTAGATATGATCCATCGTCTCAGACCTAAACAACAGAACTTTTTGGAGGATGGATTTGTCTCTGTTTCGCCTGGAAAGTGAAAACGGAGGAACTGCTCTGCTGAGCTCATTGGAAAGAGAAAAATCCACAGCGTCATGTGCATTACACATTTAATCACCATTCGATTTTAAAAATTAATTAAGGTGTTTGCAAGGATGTGAAGAGATTAAACTCCCGAAACGACGTGCTCATCAAAACGCAGATGCCTCCTTGGACCACACGTTTTCCTGGGACCCCTGTTTTCAAATACCCGAATTCAGTGTTCATCCTTTAGAATGCAGGCCCAGGTTTCACGCCCATACAAAACAGCGACAAATACAGTTTCTTGTCTTTATCGTTGCACCGTTTTAAAGTAAATTTTAGATTGTTACAGACTATACACTTGTACGTGCATTTGTTGGTGTGTTAAGTAAACAGTTTCTTATATTTTTAATTTCTGTATGTCCGGACAGAAGAAAGGAAGACACAACATTCTGGACTGCATGACAGCATCTTAAGATCGTCCGTACCGTGCATCATGTTTCGTACGACCACTTTATGAACCAACTGTTGTGCACAACATCGTGTACACCAAATCAAACATTTTGGTATACACGGTGTTGTGCACAACAGTTGGTTGATAAAGTGGTGAACGACAGTAGTTTACTTTGCCTTCGACAAGATTTTCTCGGACTACCAGCCCCGTCAAGTGATTGAACGGCGAGTAAACCACCGTTCTGTGAACCATCGAAACGTTCGTTAATGGGCCTTTCAACCAAACCACCTGACGGGAAAATAACCCGAGAAATTTTTACTTAATTCAGTCGCCGTTGAAAGCATGAGATTATATATTAAACTGTCTTCTCGTAATTATTCTTCTAGAATAAAAATCTGGTTTGTTTATCATGTTTCTGATTTGCTTACACTATAATTCAGCTTCTAAGAATTCATCAGGTAAATATGATTTATTCTGCCTTGCTTTCTGGTGGTGACAAGACACGAACATACTCTGATTTATCTTTGCGTTCATTTCAGCCTACGGTCTGAATTTATGGATCTGTTTTTATAGCACGGACATTTTTACACAGAAAATAAACAACTTCAGAAGCTGGCGCATAGGACCTGCGAATGATAATAATTACGATGTGCAATGTACGATAGTGATCATCAGAACGCTGAACATTTTGGTATTTCCCAACTGCAAAAAGAAAATAAGATAATTTCAACTACAGAACATGCCACCCTATAATTTGAACTCAAATGTGATATTTAAGGGTAATTTCTTTCATACAGAAATGCTTACGGAAAGATCAATACACCAGTTACTAAGAAAAAGAACCTTCGCGTGGTTATGCAGCACATTACGTACATGGGTTGAACCATTCGTTTAAGAGGTAAGTTAGCCGCTTAACGTGCGAACCTCATCCTCGTCCCTTATCCTCCGAACACAATGTGAGTGACTTGAGTACTAACCGCACACTTCGCAATCAAATTTCTTACACATCTGAAAGACAACCAATCTGCTAGCAACAGACCTACTGGTGACTATTTAAAGGATCAAACCGTAACACAGAAAAAAAAATCAATTACGGTACATCAACCATCGCCAATAGCAACAAAATGCAAGATGTTCAAATTGAACCCATTTCCACACTGTCATGTTTACTGAACATGCACAGCTCTCAAACAAAAGCACCGCAACACAAGATAGTCGAGTTCCTTGAGATTCGAATAAGGGTCTGAAACTCTGAAGGCCAAATCACAGCTTGCTTGCTTGCTGTGCACGAATAACATCGTTTCATATGTCTGAGGTCCTGTATCAAGAAGGGCCTGGATTCTTTTAACGGCCTGGACGATTTAACTGATAGCAACAGACATGGTATAACGCTCGTCAGATTTTCATACATTAATAGCAACCACTTTTTGCTTGCCACATAAACGGAGCAAAATGCTAATTCAAGATGAAAACTACACAAGTACACTTTGGCCGAACATTAATTATAAAATGCTAGTTTTTTTACTTTATACTAGAATTACAGCACAGGTAAACGAGGTGGGGTACCTATATATAATTTCACTCAGGCTCAAGGTCTGGTAACATGACTACGATCAGGGGTGTCCACTAACAGGATAAAGCGAATGTCGGTCTGCTGACATCACTAAATTGATACAACAGGCCTATATCGGGGAGAAGTATGCGGTATCGATAAGGATTCTACATACCGAAATATCACTTCCTCTCTTGGTAACTCGTTTATTCGAAAGTAATGAAAGTGAGGAACACTGTCCACCATAGACGACTGGAGACACTCTTCGGTTGGTCATTACAAAGAAAAGAAGTATGTTATAAATAACCACGCGTTCTGTGAAATGCATATAACAGCCATATACAACTTGCACGCTGAATTAAACAGTTCAACAGTTCTCCTTAAATTGAAAAAGATTACATTTAAATACAGAAATGTTAATAAATACACAATGCGTAGGGATGACCTTCGTTATACACAGGCGCGTTCGTAATTTGTGGGCCGTGATAGCCTAGTCGGTATAGATACTCGCTACGGGCTTGGCATTATGAGGATCGAAACTCCGTGAGAGCAAGATTTTCCACAGCCGTGCACACCGACCCTGGGGCCCACCCAGCCTGTACAATTGGTACCAGGTCATTTCAGGGGCAAAGCGGCCTGGCGGTGGCGTCAACCACCCAACCCCATCGACAAACGAGGTTAAAGAAAGAGTAAAGCTATCCATTTACTGCCCCTCTGTGCCTTCACGGTAGGTTATTTGGGCGAACTTTAGCTTTTACGTTCGTAACTTACGAGATCCCACACAATTCAACAGCGAATTAAACGTCTCCAATACCGACATAAAACGTCACAACGACAGACAACACTGATTTTATTAGGAATGCTGTCATTATGTACTTCATGTGAGTTTCGTGCATGCACAAAAGCGATATAAGCAGAATAATAATAACGTTCATCAAAGCGGAAAGAAAGACACACATATACAGAGAAGAGAAAAGTTTAATGTTTAGTAAAAACAATAATCCATACTTCCAAGAAACACTTAAATTATGGTTATTAATTCCGGTATTTTTTGGCACGTCCAATGTTCATTTGCACACAAGGCCTGTCAATAAGCTTGTCATGGCAACTGCCTAGAGTAACACAACAGCCCGCAGTCACTCATAATTCTCTCAACACTTTCGTTGAAAAATAGTTTGAACGTAACCTGTGACAAAAACAGGAGCACGTTATAAATGTTCAGAACCCAGTTATCACCTGCGAATTACGTACATCATTTTACATCAGTTAAATATTCAGTTTCTAATTCATAGCTACTTATACTTAGTAAAAGATAAATAAAAATTAACCGCTAAGTTAGTCGACACGGCTTAAGTCGAGATATTTTGTCGCAAACGCAATGTTAAAATGGGGAGTGTGGTTCCAGACAATGTTCCGAGCAAGAAAAAAAGATACGTTGACATGAAAAATTTACAGAAAGTAAGAAAACTGAAAAAAAATGCAATTTAAGGCTGGGGCACTTCCTTTTCAACTGCAGGGGGTTCATCTGGATCGTCTCCAGATTTCCAAAAATACAGGTGGCGACGCACGAGTCCATGAAGACAACTTCTAAACCGTCATGGCCTTCTCCTTAAACTTAAACTCGGGTCCCTCGGTTTCCTTCAAAGGCACTTTGCTTCAGAATTTCACAAAGATTGTCGACTGTTATCTCCTGATCTTGAAAGTTCAGTAATTCAAAGTCACTCTCAGCATCGTACCTAAGAATTTGCGCGTTTGGCTCAATATGCTCGGTCTGGGGGCAAATGATGTAAGTGCGGAAAAATGTAAGTCGAAATGACATCGGGGGATTAATGAACTGGGGTTTCGAAAAAGAAGTGATCTGGGAACATCTGTTAGGTTCATTTCTTACAGGCCTCAGCAGCAATGCACAGCAGTGATGCGCTCCATGGACTGTGATTGTTTGACAGCTCATTTAACGACTCTCTGTCAACTGTCAAGATAACTTGGCGTCGAATGGACAGCTGTAGATTACAATGCAGCGTCGAGCAACAGCCAGGAAACCCCCGAGAAAGCCTACATACGCATCTGTAGTCCTCACAAATTTATCACTCAACGACCCGGTATCGAACATGGGCCAACTTGGTGAGACGCGTTTATATAATGTCACTCAGTGAAGTTGCTTGAGCACCACAGTCTGTCTGCAGGGGGAAATGGGAAGTCACTTCCTACTATCAGCCGGGCTAATTGGTAAAACAAAAAGAAAATGAAATTTTAACATAAAAATTTCAACGTTTCTCTGTTGAAGTTACTTACACCGGCAAACCTTTCAATACATTGTCGCAGCTCAGTGGTACAGTGACTAGTCTAAGGCCTGACGATCGAAGAATTAAGAATTCGATTCCCGGCGCGGAAGGGTACTTTTCCGTTACACAGGGCGTACAGAACGGCCACGGGGTCCTTCTAAGACTCAGAACGTTTGACCACTCACGTCCATTTATTGCTGAAGTTTGGGAAAGATCGGAGCTAGACCTCCATACGACAACCAAGGATCGTCGTTTATGTAGTGGGGTAATAGACAAAATCGGAACCACTCTGCCGTGCTTGAAACCCGAAGGTTCATTACGTGATCACAAAAAGCCACTACTGGTCCCCCTCAGCTGAATTAGCTTCACATCTTCATTCAATATTTTCCTAAGATCCATTTTAATAATATACGCTACACCCATCTACCCTGACGTCTCTTAATTCGTCTCTTCGTTTTATTTTTTCTGTCTAAAACTGTCCATCTTGTCTACAGCTCACCCCGACCCGTGCTACATACATCGCCCACATCATTCTACACTTAATCATCCCAACAATATTTAGTGAGGGGCATGCTGAGCACTGCGAACCTCCTCAGCACGTAATTTTTATCTCCCTTTACATCCTCCCACTCTGGTCCAAAGTTTCTCCTCAGCACGTTCCTCCCTAAGAATGATGCATCAATTTTCAAACGCACTACAGCCGGCCAATGTAAGATATTTTTGCAAATTTTACTCCCTAGGGTTTCACACAACGACAGAGGAAAGATAAAAGACCACGAACTGGAGATTAGCAAACACCACGAAAAATTACTGTGATCATTCATAGGCAACTCTTTGTATTCCAACGACCTTAAACTTAATTCATTTGTGCCAAGAGCCTTACTATCTGCTGCATTTTTAAACGCTTCTTCCTTTTCTTCTATACCTACTTTACCTTCCTCTGTACTTTACAATGGGGTAAAATCGATTCGAACTGTACCAGAGACATTCAAATAAATCCGCCCATTGTTCAGTTTTAATATTACTCCTTTGATCTGTATTCTTTTCAATGCATTTAAGGTTCTGTATTTTCAAAGGCAAAGGCCGTCTTCCAAATACGTCTTTTCTCCTGTACTTCCTTCACATTCTTATTAGTAGCATCTCTTACTTTTATAGCTCTCCGCACTGCTGTTCTTCTCTGTGCATAATTTGGTACCCTTCGTCCACTTTTTTTTTTCTTTTATGGTTCCATTTTTATTGCAATTCTCAGTCCTGTTTTTGATACTCTTCACATTTGTCTGCAAACGGGATAGCTAAGTTGCAATAAAGACTAACCTGCGAACTAAACTACCGAGGAAATATGGCTGGATTCCCAGCAGAGGGAAGAGATATTCTGTTCTCCAAAATATCCAGAACGGTTCTGGGGCCCACCCAGCCTCCTTTCCGTCAGTACTGGCGGCTCTTACCCTAAGACAAAAATGGCCGAAGCGTGAAGTGACCACTCGCGCCACGCAGAGCCGTGTCAAAATACAAGCAGCCATACTCCCACTCCCTTACATAATTTCATGATGCGGTGTTTAATTGGAACGAAAACTTTACCTTCCATTTGCCTACTGCATCATTTACAGTATACACATACACACATACATACATGCACACACATAAACACACACATACCCATATATTCGTACGGTAGATTCTCCATTTTTCATCATGTATTTGTTTACGGGACTTCCTTTTGTAAATACAATCTCTTAATCTTTCTGCTTCCAACATTTTATTCTAGTGAAAGATACATCTTCAACAAATCCTTCCACAAACTTAACCTTTTGACGCGTAATGTCAACTATAGTAGTCGTACCGCACCGCTAACCTCTAAAGTTGCATTTTATATATTTATTCAACAAATATAGGTACTGAATATTTTAAACATGGTATATACTCTCCTTTTTTCCTTCAAAATGCAGTTTGTTTCATAATTCTAACGTATTTGGTCCTGTATTATTCACATTTTATATACAGGGTGTGCTAAAATTTAAAAAATAATTCCGGCGCCAGAAGGTTAAATTTTATGGTACTTTCTTTCCTACTCATCACACTCGCGGATATTAGTAGATAAATAAATAAATACTAAAACAAGCCGGACGGTAGAGGGTTCGATTCCCGATGGGGTCATGGGAATTTTTCATTGACATAATCCTTCCTGCCGCACTATGGCCCTGGAAACGAAACTTTCCTGTAGCAGAAATGCATACCAGGGATATATTTCCTGGGGGTAAAGGCGGCCGGTTCTTAGGGCTCACAACCTTACCACCTGTTTGCTCAGTCCAGAACTGGGCTAACGAACCTATGGCACTCGTACACTAGACGGTACGCGGAAAGGTTTCCTTGACACGCAGCAGTCACTGTTGTAATTTTTTTTTATTTCTTTTGCCCGACCAGCGTCTGTGTATTGTGAGGAATGTGTCTATATGTACGCATATCTGACGGGGAAGGAGCTGTACATGAATTAAAGGTTGCAAGTGAAACATTTTTACACACATTGGGAGCGGTGCGAAGTGCTGACAGGATAGTTATCATTGGGGTGCCGGCCTGGCGGTGACTGGGCGAATACGTGACATTGGACAAAAAAGTTTTTACAATTTTCTTTCCAAAGCGGAAGTGGCAGCAGCCCCACTTATTTCCACATTTGTTCCTTATCGCATTCCTCGAGGAGGCCTTTATTAGAAATATAATAATTACATTTATTATAAAAAATAAGGCAGTTATTAATGATAATTTATGGAAGACTCCAAACCCTTATTTTGCCCTTCACAATTGCTATGGGCAAGCGAAAGTATTTCTTCGAAATTTATATAGAAACTCTGAACACGCGCCCTCAAACAGGATTGCTAGCCCTGGTTTAAAAACTTTGGGATTCTCAACCTCCTTGAGCCCTAAGGGTGTGTACAGGCCTCTAATGGGACAGCTGTAAATACTGCAGAAATTATCAGACAGAGTCCAACACATGTCTCGATTATTCGGACACCCACCATCTACGCCAGAGTCTGAAACGCTAGCAGCGTTGCAAAATCAATCTCTAGGTAAGGACCCAATTACCGCCTGGGTCCTAACTATTTTTTTGTGTGGTACTTCGACCCGATTGCGGGTCCATGGCCTCTCCCCTTAGGGGGCTTCGTGATCACACTCACTGGACACACCATACTCGATAGGACTCCTCTGGACGAGTGATAAGCCTGTCGCAGAGACCTCTACGTGACAACACACAACACTCACAACAGACATATCCATGCCCCCGGCGGGATTCGAACCCATAATCCCAGCAAACGAGCGGCCGCAGACCTACGCCATATACCACGCGGGCGCCGAGATCGACCGGTCCTAATATAGCCGACCCTTATTTTCTTGGAAGGTGCTGCTCTCGGTCAATGAATCTGATAACCTGCAAACTGCACAACTCCACCCACGAACAGCTATCAAAGACCACTCACTAATGGCAGGCCTACTGTCGTATTAACATCGCTACATTAATTCAAACCGTACAGTTCAGAGTTTTCGATGCATGTAACAGGTAATGTATTCGTGTTAGGTTCAACTGGTTAATCACAGTTTGTTTCTCTGTGCCAGCCGCCATGTTTAAATCACGCAATGTTGTCACACCGACCGGCAGACAATACCCGCTGCACAGGCAACTTTCAGCGCTTCTTTTCCTGCATCTGTAACGGCGGAAAACGCTGGCTAAAGTAAGTTCGCTTAAATCTTCATAATTAATTAGTACCATTACTAACACTAAATGATTCTTAGCAAAGGACAAGCGCTGACGAAAAACTATGCTACGCAGTATGCTATCTTAATCAACAAGATGCTTATACTGGCGGGGGCACTGACCCCCATTCCGCCCCTCCCCCTCAAGTAACCGCCCCTCTTAGGCAGTGGGGTCAGTACGGCCGCCTGGATTACTTTCTTGTTCTTGGTTAAAATCGCATTCCCCGCCATGCACCTGCTACCCCGCTATCGCTCTAAGCATCATGCTGGCGGTGCGTCCGCATCATGCGTGTGCGTGCGCGCGCGCGTGTGTGTGTGTACGTGCGGTACTTCGACCCTCTGTCTTAGGCCTATACATAATTTGTACCTTCCTTTCCCGGGGTTAAAACGGCCGAGGCGTGGCGTTAACCACCCACCCCATCTGGCGCCGAGATTAAGATAAAGGGTAGAGCTAACTCCCCCTATGCGCCTTCATGGTCTATTCTAGGGTGAATTTTCCATTACTTCGTACCTTTGTAAACAAGACGGCAGCAGCCAGAAACGTGCATTTAATATTTACAAAGCAGCCCCACATACTTAGACATCGTGCCCAGCATCATACTACTCCAGCACTTGTGCAGGTGTTAAATGAACCTTACGACATAATGGCATGCTACTTTAACGCTCAAGGGCTGTAGTGGCGCTGTCAGAAAAAAAATAATCTGCATAACTCGCACATCTGTCAACAGATTTCAGCGCAATACGGACACATCTGCCCCCCAAAAATGGAATGCTTAAGTGGGATACGATAACTACACAGCGCGGAACTTCGTGATTCGTACTTCGCACCAAACATCCGGGTGATCAAATCAAGAAGAATGATATGAGCGGGGCATGTGAAATTATGGGGATGACGAGAGATGCACACAGGTTTTGGTGGGCAAACCTAAGAGAAGAGACCATTTGGAAGACCTAGGTGTGGAATGGAGAATAATATTAAAGTGTATCTTCAAGGTGGGATGGGGGACAGAGATTGGACTGATCGGCTCACGGAAGGGACAGGTGGACTCTTGTGAAATTCGGCAGCGAACCTCCGTGTTACATAAAATGCAGAAAATTTCTTGAATAATTCAGGGATGACATCGCTCCATGGACTTCATTGGATGGTTGGTTGGTTGGTTGGTTGGGTGGGTGGTTAGTTATTTAGCTGGTTGGTAAGTTCGCTGATTAGTTATTTGAGCAACATTCCATGGTGCCTCACTTTCCTCTGCATCACTATATATCGTTATACCTTCAAAATTTAGCATTCTAAATCTTGTAACAGTCGGTATGGTTAAGTACATACAGAACGAAAAAGGAAATACTGCAGATCAAAATAACTGACAAACTCGAACACACAGAAGAGGAATACCACAAGAATTTTGATGAGGTGTGGAACAGTAAACAATCGTGGGTACGAGAATGTCCAGCCTACGAATACAAGGAGAAATTATCCACCAGGGTTCTAAACCTTAAATTCATCTCCACGCTGAGGTTCATCTACAAACGTTAATTAACCCTTTCACGGGCAAAATTAATCTAAATTATACAAGAAGCTTCAGTTCCTACCGCACATCCAACACTCACAATCTCCATGATAAGGCCCAATCGATTAACGGAACCTATTGTGAAAATCACCCGAAACACACACACACACACATACAGGGGTGCTGGTAAGTCCTTAGCCCGACCAGGAAGAAAACAAGCTACTGTTTCTGTCAGAGTGGTGTGAATTTCCTTCGGCGCCTTGCCTTGCAGGGAAAAAACTTGATAACAGCTCGCGTCTCGACGTTGTTGAAATCGCGCGCGTCCCTGACATGCTTCCGAGCTTGTTTCCTTTCTGGTCGGGCTAAGGACTTATCAGCACCCCGGTACACACAGTGCGAAAAAAATAGAGTTGCTTAGACTTAAACTTGGTGGTACGTATAGTAACCACTGGACTATAAAGGGTTAATTATACAGGTGTAGTCATAACAAACGCTCAATAACCACCATACGTTTCGGCAAGCCGTGTCATCTACAGGTCTTTTCATCATCAAACTTTGTCAGCCATAGCTTCAAATGATCCCTCCCGAACATCATGTTACCTACCATTACCAAGTAATATGAACTCTTTAAATTAGTAATAATAAAGACACATGGAGAAGAATTTTTAAGCGTGCTATAGTCGTGAAAGCTGAAGTGTGAAAACAGAGGTAAAGGATACAAAAGAAGATACAAGGTGCCAAAAATGTCGACTACCAAACATTTAATACCTGCCACTTGAGACTAAACAATGTCACATGTTTAAATAAATTACATGGTGCTTATTTTATTAGCCTTCACATCTCGTCCAACGCTTATCCTACACTACGGACAGGATGCACTAAATATTTTCCTGTAACATTGACCTACAGGACCATCCGAAATTTAATAAAATCTTCTGGCGCTGACATACACGACAAGCTGTCAAATCAACCGGCGTTTCTGATATACCAGAACTCTAATGATGGAGTGCGACCTCTGAAACGTCGGTTGATTTGAAGAGACTGGCGCAGGTGTCAACAGCGTTTTCATAGTGTTGTGACGACACAAAGGCTTCATGTCACAGACTATGCATGTACTCGCAACAAGTGCCTGAACCTCGGTACTGATATTATAACATTCGACACACAGCATAATCACCACAGCAAGGTGAACAAGGAAATGGTACAATGAGCTCAGTGACGCGTGGCTGCGGTTTACAGCAGTAACCAAACCCCAACCAGAAGGAACATTCATGAAATGTCACTCTTATGAGGGTAACGACCTTGACTATAATGCTAACACAGCGTATTGTTCTTTTGGTGTTAGCTGCTCGAATTGGTAACTTCATAAATTTACTGCTACAATTACAATGAATTCAGAAGCTACATTACGTTTAATGACATAAAGCAAGCTATTTCCTGCAAAGGTGTAAACATGCAGACTTTAGCGCCCGGTCTTTCTCTACTCCCAAATCCAATGTTATCAGACCGCTAGGGCAGGTTTCGACTCAAAAAATACAAATACAAGCAGTCGTGCAAGTTTCATCTTAAGCATCTACCGCTTGCACCGGTTACTACAGAATAAACCCACTTCTTTGTATAATAAAACTTACACTAATTTAGTGGGAAGTAACCTCCACTCGCACTACACATTCTAGTACAAGGGTGCATCCAAAAGTTCCAGGACAGTACTTGTAAAAAGAAGTTTGCTTACCTTGGACGTTAAATTCCTCCATCACCTTCAAAGTACTCCCCTCTTGGACGAATACAGCGGTCCCAGCGTTTCTGCCACGCTTGGAAGCAACCCTGGAAGTCCCTTTTTGGAATAGTGTCAAGTACCCGCTGCGATTCCTCTTGAATCTATTCAATTGTGTCGAATGTTCGACCCTTCATCCGAAGCTTCAGCTTGGGGAAGAGGAAAAAGTCACAGGGGGCCAGATCGGGTGAGTATAAGGGATGGGGGATCACTGTCATGTTGTTCTTGGCCAAAAACAGCGAAGCTTTAAAGGACCTGTGAGCCGGGACATTGTCGTGGTGGATAATGAGGTTCTGGTTTCGCCATTTCTGTGGCCTCTTGCGCCGCACATTTTCACGTAACCTTCTTAGAACATCACAGTAGAAGTCTGCATTGACCGTCATTCCAGGT
>Ga0123352_10013579_pt1 | contig 12927 bp, 3 predicted proteins | sample TergutLab28metaG_FD_89700 | JGI IMG/M metagenome (GOLD analysis project Ga0123352, IMG submission 89700) | Labiotermes labralis P1 segment gut microbial communities from Petit-Saut dam, French Guiana - Lab288 P1 | ecosystem: Host-associated > Arthropoda: Insects > Digestive system > Gut ... | reverse complement strand
TTTCATAAACACTGCTTAATCGAACTGGTCTTATGTCCGGAGTTTCATAAACACTGTTTACTCGAACTGGTCTTATGTCCGGAGTTTCATAAACACTGCTTAATCGAACTGGTCTTATGTCCGGAATTTCATAAACACTGCTTAATCGAACTGGTCTTATGTCCGGAGTTTCATAAATACTGTTTACTCGAACTGGTCTTATGTCCGGAGTTTCATAAACACTGCTTAATCGAACTGGTTTTCTGTCCGGAGTTTCATAAACACTGCTTAATCGAACCGGTCTTATGGCCGGAGTTTCATAAACACTGCTTAATCGAACCGGTCTTATGGCCGGAGTTTCGTAAACACTGCTTAATCGAGCTGGTCTTATGTCCGGAGTTTCATAAACACTGCTTAATCGAACTTGTCTTATGTCCGGAGTTTCATAAACACTTCTTACTCTAACTGATCTTATGTCCGGAGTTTCATAAACACTGCTTAATGGAGCTGGTCTTATGTCCGGAGTTTCATAAACACTGCTTAATGGAGCTGGTTTTATGTCCGAGGTTTCAAAAGCACTCCTTATTTGACAGCTTCTTTTTAAATTTAAATGTTTAACCTGTTACTCGGAATTCTGTGCACGACCCACCGAGCTTGTTCATGAAACCACAAATTATGAGGCAAATTCGCGTAATTTTCTTTTCTGTTTTGCCAGCACTTAGACCTGACTCAAAGGACTCGCCCCATTAGGATTTGGCCGTAACAATTTTAGTGTGCTGCAAATACTGAACTGCCACACGGAGATCTAACAAATTTCAGCTTTTTTGTTTCGGAAACAAACAGTCTACGTGCTACCCGAGAAATATCGTACGTCTAGTTTCTGATACATTCATAACCTGAAGTCCAAACTTAGACCTGCTAGAATTTCAAATCCATATTACAATACTTAATAATAATAATAATAATAATAATAATATTTATTTACTGCAGTTGGGTTGTTACCACGTGGCTGTGTTTATTTTACATGTATGCAAAATATAAAATTGTTTACTACTAATTTTAAGTCGGGATGGCTACATGAGAAGCATGTAGTGGCAACTTCGAATGTTGGGAAACATCTCAGCATTTGCTTTTAGGCACAGGCTTATTAAAATGAAAATTTCTCCCCTATGATATAGGACGCCGTGTAATCGAAAAATTTATAACAGACTACTTGGATTCATATACCAGAATAAGATATTATTTAGAGTCACAGCATTGAGAGTCTCGAATCTTAGGTACTTTAAAATTCGAAGCTTAATATTTGCAACTTTTCGCCTGCAGCAACATAAAACCCTCTACATTATTCTCACAAAAGCTATGTTCCTTATTTTCTCATTAAAACATGGTTTAATTTGCTCAAAATTTGTATAAAACTCGTCTGTTTAATAAGCACAAAATGTTCAATGCGACATAAGGACAGAATGTGACATATGATTCGTATGAACATAGGTTTTGGGAATGTTACATATCAGCGCTATAAAAAGAGCAGCATACGATACATTGGTGAATAAATTTCCTTTTCCGTAAGGACGAAAAAAATTCAACGATTTAAATTTAGCGCCCTTGCGGTGTTGTTTGTTCAGTTTTAAGAATGGGTTGACGTGAATAGAAATGTCAAAAGGGACCAGCAATAACGTCTAATGTCGGAATAAAAAGAGTTCGATTTATTTGTCATTCTGACGAAATTCTCTCTTCCAAAAACACATTATGAGTTAAAATTTATATTGACTGGAAGATTAAACAAATGGCGCCATCCAGCACTACTAGATATGTGGGGCTAAGGAGTGTGAACTTACAGATAGAGGAAATTTAAATATTTTATATATTATATCTAATTACTTTTTCCTGTATCTATAGAAAAATGAATACAGTTTAAACGTAAATTAATTATGCATGAATACAAAATTTAGTGTGTCGCACTGAAAGAAAGACACCGATTAATAATAATTTAAGAAAGGGTGCATGGGTGAATATTTGGGTTTAATGGCACTTTATAGAGACATGGAGAACGTTTCATGCTGAATAATTTTTTTGATATTTGCACCTGTCAAATATTACAGTACGAAGTCTGAACGGGTGAAAGTGGCAAATCATATAGCACACAAGTCAAGAACAAGAAATTTGTACAAATTTCAATAAGAAAAGACGAGAGAAGAAATGCGGACCTAGGCATTTCGGAGGATAGTATGATAAACAGTTCCTCCAATAAAATAAGATGTCTGTGGGTTGGACACTCCTGGCTAAGGATAGGGCCCGCGAAGGAAATTCTCTTGATCAGTTATTTTCTACAGTACTAATCTGCTTCACATCATGATCATCATCTTCATCATCATCATCACCACCACCTTGTAGCTATTTCTGAGTTGGACACCTTGCTGACCCGTTCCGTTCTCACACCTCCAGCAGTTCCTAATGTCTTTTTGTGTGTAGCCTAAGAATGGGGAAAAAATAGGACCGCCAATGCAAAAATTGTTAAAGTGAAGAATAAAATGAATAATTCGAGAACGAAAATTTACAGTTGCTTTAAAAATTTTAGGATATGTACTAAAAATTAACTTGTTTCAATAAAATGGCAGCGTGTTTGTAAAAATTTATTTTATTGTGTATTGTAATTGTGCTGCTCATTCTGAAGGACACTTCGTGTAAGAAAACATGTTTTATGTTATATATATATATGTTACGTGATAAAAATTCGGAACTATATTTTCCTGTATTATTGCCAAATTTTTTAACCAGTAAATTCGTTGATTCTCTGTGTACAATTATTCCAAGAAATTTAAATTGCATCGTGCAATCGAAAGTCATGCTGTACGATATTCAAAAACTTATCACTGGATTTTTGAAACATTATTTCTAATATAAACAATATTAAACCATTATTTTTATTGTTACGCCGTGCATGTTTTCGAGTTACTCAATTATCACACCAACCACTGCACATATAAAAAATTTATAAAATTTTTACATTAAAACATTAAAAACGCTCCGACATGTTTCGGTCCTAAAACCATCCTCAAGGAGCTATATATTCCTTGCTAAAGTCACACTAGAAACAGTAACAGATTAATTTCGTTGTACCAGTTGCGTGTTGTAGCAGCATGCCTCTAATATAAATTATGCCAAGTAAGTATCGTCAAAATAAATATTAGAATAATTTTGTAAACAAATGTTTAGACTTGTTGGACCGATGTGAGATATGTGCTTACCGTGTTGTGTAATGTAATTACACAACATCTAATTAATTGTGTACAAAATTATTCTAATATTTATTTTGATGGTATTTACTTGGTATAATTTATATTACACCCAACTGGTACAGCGAAATTAATATGTGACTATTTCTAGTGTAACTTTAGCAAGGAAGATGTAGTTCCCTGAGGATTGTCTTAGGACCGAAACATGTCGGAGTGTTTTTAATTTTTTAAAGTGTAAATTCTATAAATTTTTTATATGTGTTGTGTTTGGTGTAATAATTGAGTAATTAAACCAATAAATATTTAGTCCCACACGTTATAATTCAAATGTTTATGAATTTCTCATGAGCACATTTGCTCCAAAAGAATAAGTGTCTAAATACGCCTTCGTGTCGTCGGGCAAACCTGTCCACGAATTTAAGATTTTATACAGGCGGTGGTCATCGTGTGCCATACAAAAACTTGAAGCAGAGTCCTGCGCCTGCTTATGGCCCGTGCAGTTGAGGGGCGCATTAATACGAAAGAATATACTACAAGGCACACAATAAGGGCAAAGAAACTGCTGCTGTGATTATCAACAAGTTGAATGTCAAACACACGTGCGGGCCGTTTGTACGGTGGCAGTGAGGTAAATAGGGCGAATTTAGAGGTAAATATTAAACTGTATCTTGTACCTACAAAAACAGGTATATTGTGTGTCCCTTTTCTTATTTATTGTTTTGAATGTCTGAAAGGTTAAGTGGCCCGTTTGTGGATACAGCGCCATTCATACGTTCCAGGCTCGGTCTGTGTTGAAAAGGTAGGAGAAGGGTACGTCTTAGAAGGGTAGGAATATTTGAAGCCATAAGAAAGGGTAAAACTTGGCCTACCGGTTTCATCCTCAGATGGGACATTCTGTACCAACCGAGCGAGTGTAAACACGTGCTCAACACACGTCGGGAAATTACTGCTTCTACTGGGGACTGCGAGAAATTTAATGTCTTAAGAAACACAGGCAATTTGCAGTACATACAACGTAACATTGAGGTGCGTTCGTGCAAACGTTGTTGCAGTGGAAAAGCAAAAAATATTACTTATTCTGAATAAGTGTTTTAGCCTTAGGTATCCAGCGAGCAATACAAATGCGCCCTATTGCATTGTTACCTGTGGTCTGTCTCGATCTAACCTATTTTTCCACATGATCTGAAAAAAACTGCTCCATTTTCGGAGGAAAGTTATTGAACATAAACGTGTGTTTTGATTTTCCCTACAAATTTTATCTAAAACAGTTCTCATTCTAAAAAGAATTAAGTGAAATATCATTATAAACATATATAAGTCTTCATATAAAACATTCGTTATTCTTGCCACATATTTAATGCCCTCGATAAAAATAATCAAATGTCAGCTTCCTTGAAAATCCTTCCAGTAGGAGCCGAGTCTTTCCACACGGGCGGGCTGGCGGCCAGGTCGAAAGGACCCACAGCTAGACACTTGTCATGAAGTTAATATCCGCTTTTCGCAACTCCTGGTAACGATTTCATAGAAGGAGTAATTAACTCAGTGTAGTCACTAGGCTGAGACCCGCAAGTCCAAAGAATCGCAGCTTGTTTCCAGGCAAGGGCAGGAGATATATTTGTCCTCCAAAAGTGTCCCGACTCTCTGCGCAGACCACTAAGCTTTCTATTAATCAAATAATTGCTGATTTTTTTCTGAGAGTTACTCATCTCTGACGATAAACCTCCAATACACTCCAGAGTTTAATATGTGGAGCAATGACTTCATTCTTACGTACGCCTTCGTGACGTACATAGGAAGCTTTTCGTCTATTGTTGTATTATATAACGACTTTGTAAGAAGCTTAGATTTTGTAGCATCGAATGTTAGAGTGATTGGTGAAAAGTGATTGGAAAATATGTTCAAAATAGACAATAGTGACTTAATATAAAGTACTGATTGTTAAATAGGTTTCAATGTAAGTAACTCTACTCGTAGAAAGTGCATGTGCCTAATTACCTTCTAATTGCATTTATTAGGCTAAAATAAATACTTAGTAAAAGTTATAAAATAGTAAATTAAGAAAACTTTTATTTTCGCTGTCTGTTATTAGACGTCGTTTAATTCCAGTAAATGTCATGTCCGCACTTCTGCCTATCGACTTGTATGGCGCGGTATTAGCTGAATTGTTGGTGTGAATTTCTTTACAAGTAACTCTTTCTAAGGGTTAACAGTTAATCTCAAATTGAAAATATGTTAATTGTTAATGAATATAAGAACCTGATATTTTTCATCCAGCTGTGTTTGTGTTTAATAAGCAAGTCATTTGATTGTTTTTTTCTTAAATAAAATTACACTTTCCTTACGGCTATAATAAACAAACAATGTACCACGAAACTAATAAACTGGCAAGAATACATCATGGAATATTTTATATTTAATGACAAATTACACTTTCGCAAAATTATTTAGAAATTTGATTCCCACTGAGTAAATTATTTTGTTCATAAATAATATGCTACTTGAACATAATTCAAATAATCGTCATAAATTTTTAAATACGTTGCATGGAAAACACCAGAATAAATTCCAAACTTGTTGATATGGAACTACAAGCAGTACGGTTCCTAAAAGACTCTCTGGTATCACAACAAACTTGCGATAAAATTATAAAAATATCTTCACAAGATACGAAGCTTCTCTGATAGATCAATTCAGAAAAAATTTAAGACTCAAAATTTTAAATACAACCTATAACATTCGTACATACTGATTGTTATTAAAGTTAGATATCTTTGAGGATTCACGCATATTCCCTCTTTATAATTGCTGACGTCACTTCAAGTGCAAAACATTACTATATCTTAAATTATCTTGTTATAAAACAGCCGCCCCTTAGATAGCATGTTAGAATCCATAAATATTGTCCGACTTTTAATTTAACTTCTTTTCTTTGATGTAAAAATAAGTTTTTGAGATCACAATACTCTGTTCGCTGTGCTTCACCCTAGCAGCTATTAGATACATTGAAATATTTGTATGAAACATGACTTGAACATTATTGCATTGAAGGTCAGTACAAACGCTATTTTTTATTTCATATAATCAGTAATAAAATTATTGTGGGTTCCCATTTTTGGGGATTAAAATTCGAGGTTAGTGCCATGTAGCAGATTAACTTCTTTTGAAATGCACTGAAAAGTCTTCGAAAAATAAAGGAATTCTGCTAATGTGAGGTTTACGTTGTGTAAAACGCTGATATGACCAGAATTTTAAAGTTTTCTTTATTTTTTACATTTGACGACAATAACTAACGAACCAACGTGCCCAGTACTTGAACTTTGGTACGGAGATGGACACAGGAATTTTATGTGGAACAACATTAAAATCATAGATTATGAACAAGATAATGACGTCCAGTAGACTAAAACTTTAATGCTACTTCGAAAAAAACATTTCAAATTTCACATATAAAATTTACTGAACATATCTTCTTAAGCAACAACAATATATATGTGGGCCTATTTATTCCCTCTGTTCTTTGCTTTATGTGATTCACAGTTAGATAATAATAATGGTGGTGATGATGATGATCGTTGTAATAATAATAAAAATAATAATAACCTTATCTTCATATTCTCAAAAATTTGCCGTCTTTAATTCCCAGAGTAATTTCCTTTCTTCTGTCGCATCTACCACAAGGTATTTAAATGGTGTCTGCCACGTGCAAATGTCTCGCTCCGCTTCATGTTCTTTTTGCTATTCCTCATTGCAACACATTTCTCGGTAACCTTTCCAACTCCATTCTTTGTACAAGGCCATAACGTTTTGCAAGTCTCTTATCACTAATAAGTTAATTTTCATTTCTACACGTTATGTTGGGTTTTTCACCTTTATTTAGTCACCTTTATTTAGTCGCGTTTATTTAGTCACCTTTATTTAGTCGCGTTTATTTAGTCACCTTTATTTAGTCACCTTTATTTAGTCGCCTTTATTTAGTCGCCTTTATTTAGTCGCCTTTATTTAGTCGCCTTTATTTAGTCGCCTTTATTTAGTCGCTTTTATTTAGTCACTTTTATTTAGTCACCTTTATTCCTGTCTCCTCTGAAGGTATCCTAATTTAAATGAGCTCTTTAACCTTTACTGCTCTGTTCCTCAGTTCTTCAGTGTTAGGCGAATTTTTATTCACATAAAACTCAGTACTGGCTAATAATTTCTTCTTCAAAAACCGATTTATTTTGTCAATTCTAATTATTTTGTTCCAACGTGAAACTAAATATTTAATTGGGTGGAGCAGATTCATTATTGAAGTTTCAATTTTATTTCGTTGAAGATTATTTGCGATTTAAGCTCTGTCCATCGTCTGGTGCTTTAGAAATAATAAGCGCAATATGAGATAAAAATATTTACTAGTGTTATTATTTCTCTTAGCTTTATAACCCCCGACGATGAACAGAGCCCAAGAAGCACGTGATCCTGAATAAGGTTCAGTTTCTTCATAATCCTATGGAAAAGTAATACCTTTCTCACTTAATGAACTGATGTTATACTGTTTAAATCCAAACATTCGTTACCATTTTTCAAGAAAAAGTTATTGGCTTCTCTTGTGAGGTACATAATTACATCGTCACAGTTTATTTCCTTAGTATAGTTTGAACAACGAAACGTCTAACGCACTTTATGAAATATATCCACTCGTTTAAGATTATGAAATACGAAGAATGACAATGAGAATGGTAAGTCTAAATATATATATTTTTCAAAGATTACACTTAACAAACAATAAAATAACCCGAAAGGAAATATTATGTTCATTGAATTCTGTTAAGTGTTCGAATTTGTAACTGTAAGAGAAGACATCGTCCATTGAACCACTTTCTAAATCGGACCATAGGACTGTGTGTAACATCAAGCATACAAAAACTGCCAATAGGTTCAAAAACATCAAAGTGAACTATTAGAGATTAATGCAGCTGTCTTTGTCAATACAGTAGCAGAAATTAGCAGTTAACACTTGAATATATACAGATTAAAGTGAAAGGTAATAATGAAGAAAACCGAAATACTGTAATGTGGCATTAATTTCAGGTTATAACATTAAATGCATTGTTATAGAAACAGACTGATACAAATGTCAGTCACTCTGGTGGCAAAGAAGTGAAGCTTTTGTTTGTTCGAATTAACGGAGGAAGTTAAGAGTGATCAGGAACCGCTGCTTTTTGTGGCTTGCTTTCTTACATTTTATTCGTGTTTAATCTTATTTTTCACCTGCTTTTGCGAAAGAAATACAGTTCAGCTGAAGACGATCCATCTACATACTCAGGGTCCTTTCGATAAAGTTAGATCTTTCATATTGTGCATTGTGCCGTCTTGGGTGACAAGAAGTAAATTAGACCCGCAGCAGTATCCTGCGTTGGACTACCTAATTCACATAGTCCTTTTTAGGAGAAACACTTCTTTGTCTTTCAAAACAAACAAATACAGATAAGTGTAAGACAGTGTGTTGTACATGCTGTATATCTTCTACATGTTTCGGCCACTCATGTGTTCATATTCAGGGAGGTGCATTACAAAGAACAGAGGCATCGAAATGTTACTTATACAATATTATATATTACTATACTTACTTACTCACTTACTCCATGGTGCAGAGTCCTTCTTGAGAAGCTAACTGGTTTGCAGCTAGTCAAAAAATTCCCCGCATTTGACGGAACCCGAAGGTTCATTACCGCACTCACAAGCGTCCGCCACCTGTCTCTATCCTGGGCCAGCCCAATCCAGTCCATATACCCACATCCCACCTCCTGGACATCCATCCTAATTATGTTATTATATATATTAAAATAGATATTATTATTATTATAACATGATACTGCTCTACGAGGGGAACTGCGCAAAAAACTGTAATGTTCTCATTCTCTATCGGGAAAACCTCAAATAAATAACATTTGCAGGACTCAACTGCATTTGGGACGAATATTAGAACAGCAATTTACCGAAACAAAATGTGTATATATATATCGCCTTAAATTATTCAGAGTCGTGGCTACTTATAATTCTCAGGCGTATTTACATAGTCGCGAAAAGTCTATTAGTTTCGTTATGTCCAACCGTCCGTCCGTCTGTCCGATTGTAAGATCGCGGTTGCCACCTGACGGATTTCGGCCAAATTTTATGCCGGGAACGTTTAGGAAAATCTCTCCAGACAAAACAAAATTGTTAAAGTCGGACAGAAATATGTCTGGCAGTTTACTGGAAGAAGTAAGTAAATTTTGTTGTTGCCCGGGGACCTCACATCAGTTCGCCATAAAGCGCTCTCGTCCAACAGTCAGTGACCGTAGCTCAGCAACATACACGTAAAGCATTGTTGCACTTCCACCCGACAGTGGTTAGGCTAAAACGCAGCAGTGTGACGTCGTGCGTACATTGCCTACTTTTTTGGCATAAAATCGTAAAATTTTGAGATGAAATGATGGTTATTTTTTTTTAATTTTTACTTACCAGTTCTTTAAATACAAACGACGTAGCTACTGCGCCACAGGCTGGAAAGTCCTGGGTTTGAATCCTTGTGCAGGATAAAATAATTCATGGATCTGCATTTTCAAAATGGGAAGCACTAAAATCATTTTCTGACACGTCTATATATATGTACCGCAATTCGGTACGAAATCAATTTCAAGTTAGATTAATAATCCTTCTGTTTCCCGTCTTAAGATTCAATTTATAAGGCTTAATTTTTTAGTCCCAGACAATTACCTCTGCAACCAAGTTTGCCCCTAATCGCGTTTGTTCTTAACGCGATACCCTGCCATTTCTGTTGCAAGACTAAAGCCGTAAACAAATCGTGAGTGTTACGGCTACAGGATGATGTGTACTGTAAGCAGCAAGCATCTTGCATCAATTTTAAATTTATTATGGGTTTTTTGCGTAGTAGAACTTACTCAGGTTTTCTCAAAATGAAATTGGTGGATTATGCTTCGATGGTAAAAAAAAATACCTAAAATACGAATCTCCAATCAATTTCTAAGGCGCAGCTTAAGAAAACTTGTTATAAAATTATTACACTTCCGATTTTTATGTACATTTTCTTAGTATATAAAGCGTCACCTCTTGCTTAGGCATAAATTCGGTCCCAGCTCAAGAGGCTTACAGGTGCAAAACAGGTTTTCGTGTATTTGCTGAAAATATGAAGGACAAATATTGTTGTAGAACAATATCAAAAGCTGAGGTAGAATTTAAACATTTCTACTTGGAATTTTTAAGGTCCTAGATTCAATTCCTGACCACAGATATGAGCTCTCTTGCAGAGGTTCTTCGTAAATTTTGTCAGCGCTTCCAGAAAATTGTGGGAAATGTGCTTCATATCATATCACCTCCCTTCCATATTCCATCAAAATCGCTCATAATTAATTGCCCCACCACACACAGTGCATGATATGAGAACATCTGCAGATGCAGATGAACCATAGTTAAGCCTGAATATAAAGTATTAAAAAGTATCTGGAAGTCTGTGAGAATGCTGGCTGAAAACTAAAAGAGTAATAAAAAATAATTAAAAAAAAAATAAAAATATTTCAATAAGATAGTTTTAATGGGCGAGATATCTCAATATATTTGTTATTTAATGTACGAAATTTTAATTAATTCTAACGTCCTCTATATCTGCTGCAGTGGGAAGAAAAGCACTATAATTGCTTAAGGATTCATTGTGAAATGATTGAAAATAATATATATTGTTACTGGGAAAAAGTTCCCTTTCAAAGACACGATATGAAAATATGCTTAACTAAGGATTAGATACCTAATGGAGATTTTAGAATGCCTTAGTATTTGATAGTCTTACAGTACTGAAAGAATCGAGAAATTTATAAAAATTAAGATATCGAAATTGCATGAGAGTGAACCAAAGTATGGCCATTGAAGGTGGCAACAAAATATTCACATTCTGGAATTTTATTTTAAGTTATCTGACTTCAAGAAGAAATAATTATACAAATCCCCTACTTAATCCACTGCTACTTACAAGGCAAAAGAAATTTGAACTAATCTAAAATGAAGAATGTGCGACCTGAAGCACTAATTGGAATAGCGAATTAGAAAATTACTTACAAGAAAGATGATTCTATTTGTCATTATTTCGTCACATTAAAGCTAGATGTCAAATTGCTCACGAATCAGCCAACCATGCAAGACGTTCCAGACACAACAGTTAGCCCGATAACACGTGTTGTACATACGTATGTGTCAGTTGCTCTGAGTGGCTAGAATTACACCATTAATACTCGTAATAACTTAAAACACACGACAGGATAATTCATATTCTTTGCCTCTGTGCGAGATTCTGCACGACACTGTCCAAAACTGACACATTTGAAGCCGGAGATGGCGAACACTTTTTGTTGCGCGTTGAAGAACAAAAAAAAGTGTGCGGGAAAGAAAGGTGCGTTATTCAAGTAGCGGTCATTAGGTACGTGCAGGTGTAACAGTGATTGTCACGTCGTAATTTAGAGGTCCATATTCCATATTTGAAATATCCGGTTAATCATTGCGATATGTCATCTTACAATTTATACAAATGCTGCCGTCAAACACAAAAAGTTTTATTAGTCTTCTCAATAAAACCTCACTTGCTTCGGTCTTAGCACCCTCTAGCAATTAAATACATGATTTTAAAAATCAAAATTATTTTAAAATTGTCACACGTAGCGTGTATTGTGAGGGTTAATAAAATTTGTGGTTGTGAACGGCAAAACAGTTTGAATATGATATAACGCACAATATGATATACCACACAATAGGATATAGCGAACAATATGATATACCGCACAATATTATATATCACACAATATGACATAACGCACAATATGATACACCGCACAATATGATATATCGCACAATATTATATACCTAACAATATTATATATCGCACAATATGATATACCGCACAATATGGTATACCGCACAATATGATATACAGCACAATATGATATACCGCACAATATGGTATAACGCACAATTTGATATACCGCACAATATGGTATATCTCACAATATAGTATACCGCACAATATGATATAACGCACAATATAGTATACCTCACAATAAGATATACCGCACAATATGATATACCGCACAATATGGTATACCACACAATATGATATACCGCACAATAAGGTACACCGCACAATATGATATACCGCACAATATGATATACCGCACAATATGGTATACCGCACAATATGATATACCGCACAATATGGTATACCGCACAATATGGTATACCGCACAATATGACATACCGCACAATAGGATATACCGCACAGTATGATATACCGCACAATATGGTTTAACGCACAATATGATATACCGCACAATATTGTATAACGCACAATATGATATACCGCACAATATGGTATACCGCACATTATGTTGTACCGCACAATATGATATACCGCACAATATTATATATCACACAATATGACATAACGCACAATATGATATACCGCACAATATGATATGCCGCACAATATGATATACCGCACAATATGATATACCGCACAATATGGTTTAACGCACAATATGATATACCGCACAATATTGTATAACGCACAATATGATATACCGCACAATATGGTATACCGCACAATATGATATACCGCACAATATGATATACCGCACAATATGATATACCGCACAATATGATATACCGCACAATATGATATACCGCACAATATGAT
>Ga0123352_10013574_pt1 | contig 12928 bp, 4 predicted proteins | sample TergutLab28metaG_FD_89700 | JGI IMG/M metagenome (GOLD analysis project Ga0123352, IMG submission 89700) | Labiotermes labralis P1 segment gut microbial communities from Petit-Saut dam, French Guiana - Lab288 P1 | ecosystem: Host-associated > Arthropoda: Insects > Digestive system > Gut ... | reverse complement strand
CTTGAAGCGTGAGCGGTGGGGATCACCGCTGGTTCAAGAGAAGTACCAGGAAGAAATGCCTGTGACAGGAGACATACATATTGTATAATAATAATAATAATAATAATAATAATAATAATAATATGACCTTTAAGTTCTTGCACGTTTACTTGAACGCAGTATAATTATCTGTATTTCCTTGTCGTGGCTTTTGTTGATAAAGTATGAAATACAGCCCGGTACATTTTCACAGTACTGTTTGATACATCCTAGTCTCTTTGTATCCGCAGTCCTGCCTGTTGCCCACGGGATATGGTGGGGTGTGAGAGTTGAATTGGAAACTTGAAACATTAATCTGACATCAGGATATGATCCTGTTATATCCAGGATATTGTCTCCCCGGTTTCAAAACCTCTCTTGCTCTCCCCGTGACGAATGGCGTCCCTCTCACACACGCAATTTCTAACCCACCTACCACCACGTGTAACTACTACTGATGTACGAAAGTCTACAAGACCCTAGTCGCCTGTTTTAAAGAAACCTTTGAAGGACGGCTTAGCAATAGGACGTACAATTCCTTGACCTCTGTTAAAAGGACTGCTTGACCGGACACGCAGTGTTTTAAACATGTAGGAATAAAGAAAGTTTTTTGTGCGATTTTTCTTATTATTTATGAACTGTGTGTAAGGCATTAATATGCATTACGATCATGGAAATCCCGTTAGGATCGCTCTATCAATGCAGAAGGGGTCTACTTCGAAGGTGATGGAGGAGAATAGAAATTTCGGTAAGTAGTTAGGCTGCGACAGAGGAATTTCAGGAACTTTTGGGTAGCACCTCATATGCTTACACAACTGTCTTGTGAATTATAATTATATTCATTACTGTTTTACTTTAGGATTTGGCAATAAAACGAAATGAAATAATGAAAACGCTTAGCTCATTTTGCTTTTAGAAAGAGAAAATGTTTGTGCCATCACTGCCCAGTCCTACGTGTCTCCATTTCAAATTCTGAACGAGTTTCCTCAGGTAGACGGAGCCTGACATAAACATTGTATCGTAGCTTGCCTATAGTTTCTTTCAGTAAACTTGTTCACCTGCTAACAAAACCAAATTTAAAATAAGTGATCCAATACTGTAAATTTTGTTAGGATCTTCGTGTTACTCGTAGAAATATTAGGCCATTCAACTTCTGCAAACGCTTAATGCAGCGAAAATCTGAGTTATCTCATAATTCAGAGTGTTTTTAGGCGTGTTTGCAAAATGGTGCAGGACGACTATTACCTTCTTCATGTCTCTCTCTCTCTCTCTGTCTGTCTCTCTCTCTATCTTCCTGTCCGCACGAAACGTTCTGCTCCCACAGGAAGGATGTTCATGAAATTTGATATTTAAGGTTTTTTCGAAAATCTGTTCAGAAAGTTCAAGTTTTAATAATATGTGACACGACAACGGGCACTTTAAGTTAACACTTATGTACATTTATAATAATGTCTGTTTGAATGTTTCGTAGAATGAGAAATATGATAAATATTCCAGACAGGCTTGTGGAGAAAAACCAGAACACACAGTTTATTTGCAGTAATTTTTTTCCTAAAACTGTGCCGTTTATGACATAATGTGGAAAAATATAGCAGAGTCAGACCGGCCACAAGGGGACGATGTAATTCTGCGCAGAAATTATGCGGTTTGCGTGCCGGTTAACAAAGGCAAGAATACAGACACACACACACACACACACACACACACATATATATATATATACAGACACACTGACAATATTTAATGCTTATTGCTTTTCAACGAAAAAAAATGGTTACGCGAAAGCGCCTCAGTGTTACGTTATACATGAATTGCCTGACTTATTTATTTAGAACGTAATAGTTTCTCCTTCGTCACTCAAGACAATTGTGTCTTCATAACGGCTTGTCAATTTATTCACGTGTTGAACCAAGTTTTCACTTGATTATAAAATGCAAGAAATTAACGGAAAATATTGTGAAGTAGAACAAGAGACGTCTTGCAGGAAATAAGCTGACTGTCGTTTTTCAGTTTTCGTACACTCAGTACTTCAAAGCAATATGAAATAAGCCCAAATCTCATTGTCTTCCCCACCACGATATTAGCTGACATATGATATATTCGATGTGTGGAGGGCAAGAGAGGCAGATGGGCAAGCGTACTGTCAGAAAGAGAGCACAAAGAACCACCCACAGTGTTTTTTAAGCACTAAAATGAAAGCGCCATCACAAAAATTAACGCCTCACAGATTACGAACTACAAGTTATGGCCGACCCTGCACTTCCCCCCCATATTCCTTTTTTTTTTCTTCCTCTTTAAGTAACTTAATGCCGCAAAGTATTGCCGCCACAGAGGAAAGGAGTCATCAGGAGAGGTCAGAGTACTTCATCACAGAAGTTATTAGTTTTGTGTTCACTCCATGTGTTATTGTTATATTGCTTATATTAATTTACGCTCTGGTGTGTGGGAAAATGCATGCAGAACCTTTGTGAGCTCCTGAAATGGGGACGAAGGCCAGTAGTTGTGGGTTTGATAAATTCTGGTGCGTGATTTGAGCATATTGAAACGTGTTAAATGCTTCGTTAATGCGTTGAAGTAGTAAATGTTCAGTTGTAAAATTGCAGTTAAATTTATGAATGAACATGGGCGTGACTGCGTCTAATTTAGTAACAGGAAATATAAGGGTAAAACAGGACTAAATAATTATTCATTTGAAATAACAGTAGAAACAGCCACACTTCCATTACCTGCGGCCTAGGGTCTAACCTTCGTTTTGTGTAAGTTAACACAACGTCATTATCTGTGTTAATGGAAAGAAAGACTTTTGTTTATTAACTAAATACGAAGGAAGAAATTGATCTTTATGCATAATGGAAAGAGTAAAAAATATGTATTAAATATTTGGTTCTTGTAATAAAATTCATGTAATAAAACCAATTAGATGCACTAATTTCTCAATTTTTTTTTTTGGGATAAAACTCTACATGTTTCGGACAGAGGAACTGTCCGAAACATGTAGAGTTTTATTCCAAAAATAAATTTGAGAAATCAATGCATCTAGTTGGTTTTATTATATGAATTTATCACGATGCGCGGTCACCTGAACGTCAAAAAATGTTAAATGTTTGGTATTAAATTTCAGAGTAATCAGAACAACGTTACATGCGTTCCAGGAACAGAATGATAGCGAATATTGGGAGAATTTTATTGATATTTTTGTTTGGAATTCCTAATATAAAAGAAATTTAGCACAGTGGTTAACACGAGGACTGTATTTTTCGTGTAATGAAGTAAAATCAAAACTATTAGAGTTACATTAACCTTCTACACATCAGCGTTTATTACATGCAACACCAGGATTTACACTCAGAGTTATGCATCTTGTAGACATATGGTGTGTATTCTGTATGACTTGCAAAAAACGCCCGCTCTTTCGGTATACAGCATTTGCCAGCTGGTGCCAGCGTTCTCTTTGTGGGACGAAATGAATCTTTGTATTTAACGTCAAATTATTTCAGCCGCAAAGATTTCTTCTTCTTCTTTTTTTCTTTATTAACCCGTTCTATGAAGAAATAGTATTTCCATTACTTTGAATCTAATAGACTAGGCCTGTCATATATTGAAGCATGAAGCAGGAAACAAGATTCACCGCAAAATATTACAGTGTGAGTGTTAAGAGTTCGTTACAAAAGAAGGCCAGTGTCGTAAATTTTACGTTACTATGTGGGTACTATAATTTGAATATATACACAAATAAGGAATTCGATCTTAACTTCATCAAGAAGTATAGGACTTGGTCCTTAGTGTAAGCAGGTACAATCTGGCGCAACAGGCAACACGAACTGTGTGTTTCTGTGTCACGTTGCTTGTAGAGTCAGTAATATAAACGCAAGCCGCCAATATAGCAAATTATGATATCAAATAAACACCGATAAATGCACTCATATATTATTAAATCACAACTTCATTAATACTATTAGTAACTCCAACATGTTTCAACCCTGATGGGGCCATCTTCAGAGAGTATAATCGATACATTCTAGAGGCGTGGGTTAAACAAATGAGTCACCAGTTGTAAAATTCAACTTATTGTGTCGCTTGTGTTGTGTTACGCGGCAGCTGTATAATGTGTGTACATATTCGTCATGTAATTACGCACGAGAATATGTTGTATTTTTCATGGGAACTTATAGCTTAGTATAAATACTCAATAGTACTAAAAGCAAAATAACATTATATTTCATTCCATACATGAGTCATCTAAAATGATTACCGTTAATTCTCACAAATGTTTATTTTTCGTATTGAGATACTGATACAGCAACTGGGCTTCGTTTTAGGATAAGCCATCCCTTACCTACTTCGGGTAACTTACAAACATCTAGGACTTTACCGAAGCAAGATCACAATCTTATTTACAGAGAAAATCTTGTTTCTTTTTTTTCTTGCTTATAAATTCCACACTAAAAAATTTTCACGTATTTCTGACAGATATGGTACATAGTACATATGAATTTTAATTTTGAAGATATAATGTACGTATCAGTGTTTAATTATTTTGATGTTTTGCTGACCGTGCATCTCAGTATATTTATCTTAGTAATTAACCAACTTGATGCACAAAATTTTTGTTTACAGTAAGTTTATTTCATGCCTGTACATGTTTCAAGCACCACGTGTTCATCATCAGGAAGTCAAAATTGTATTACACCGCCTCTGGTATCATCACACCTATAGGTGGCCGTCCCGTGCACCGGACGGCCACCTATAAGTGTGATGATACCAGAGGCTGTATAATAAAATTTTGACCTCCTGATGATGAGCACATGGTGCTCGAAACATGTAGAGGCATGAAATAAACTTATTGTAAAACAAAAATTTTGTGCATAAAGTTGGTTAATTACTAAGATAAATAGTGTTTAATTAGTTTCTCGAAACCTATTTCAGAGTTTTTGTTGACTTTATCTTGTGTTGCCGTGAATTATTATGTATGTTGTACAAGTTAATGAAGTCACAGGTAGAGAAGTACAGAACCTAAATATCACACGATGTAACTGCCAGACAGGAAGTCAAAACCACACTTATGCACTGTCTGCATTCGGAGTGAGCGAACACCGGACGAAGACATCACAAGAATGAAAGTATTTCATAAAACAGATAGAGAACTAGCAATGCTTAAGACGTATAGGAATGAGTTACACAGCTGTTCTTTGGCAAGTCGCCTGCGGAGCTGAGGGTTAGACAGTACTAAGAAACCTTAAGTAATTCGATAAAATTATTTGTATCTGTTTTAATCTTTTCCCGTTTAAGTATTGTATGTTTCTTTATAACGATGCAGATATTCTCTAATCGAAAAATATTAAGCAAATATTAAGTTTACATTTTGGTGAACCCCAATATACGTGTTTTTTTTGTAACCGACGAAAAGTATTGATCTGTTTGTTGTAATTACAAATTCATTCAGTTGTGGTGACTAGTCATTAGAGTTTAGAATTAATTTAAATTGGTAGAATAGAAGTTTGCGGAAGGATGAGTCGTTTTAGCACTGAAGACCCGCATGAACACGGACCAGTGAGTTAGAAATAATCTTTCTTCTTCCGAACTTCTCCGCCGTGAAGTCTTGTTCCGCCAGAAACAGACGGTTGGCCGGTCCACATATAACATTTGGGCCTTCTTTTTTTCCTTAGCACCCGTGTTCCAATCATTCACCGTCAATTCTAACCCCCCCCCCCACTTCTCTAAAACACCCCGCGTCTTCGAGCTGCCACCAAAACTCGCCTCTCCTTAAGATAAAACCTCTTCCATAGACCTACATATTTTCAACATACCTACTTTAAAATATGTAATTTTGTGCTCATTAAAATTGTTTTCCTTGCTTATTTCTATTTTTAACGTTTGAAAGGATTCTTATTTTCCCTCTAATCAAAATTAGGGATATGACATAAAACATTTGAAGGCAAATGAAGGAGAATGATTCGTCGTCTTAATCTGTTTCAGAATTCTGTTATGTTAGTTGTTCTTCCACGGAAAAAGATCGATCAACACTAAACTAGCCTGTGAGGGTGTAATTTAAATAACGTTTTTTGACTTCTGATGTTTAATCGAAAGGAGAATGTGCTGATTATGTTTTACGGTGTTCTCACTTTCGTTGTTCCCGCCAGTAGAATTTGAAGCCCTTACGTCAGCTTTTAATGTAATTAATTATTCTCGGACGATCAGATATTTTAATGTGTAGTGCGTTTAAAATGTCTCGCAGACTGTCTCTGCCTTCATCTTCAGTGTTTGATGATGGGGGCACATATAGACTGGGCTTTACATTGACATAATTTATCGAAGTTTCCATTGTATTTTTTCATATAACTGTATTTAGTATTCACAAAAGAAGTATGGGAAAAAAAATTCTCTATTCCCAATTTCGTGTAGTAACAAACTAATGTTATAACTGATCATTATTTATTTTGTCACGTTACAAAACTCACTAAATTACTATATAAAATATTGAGTTTTATTTGGAGCGTTGATTGTAACAACTTGAAGAAAAAAATTGCATTAAGTTTGTATTGCTTTTGCAAACATTTTAAAATTAAACGCAGGAGCACTGGATGTAAATGGATGTTTCTATGCACCGCATATTTATTGCTGTAAACCAGCGACTCGCTGACTTGTTACATATCAGGTGATTGTTCAAAAGCGTCCCTGTCTTCAATGTGTTGCGAATTTTCTGTTCGTTTGAGCCCTCTGAAGCAGATCTCCCCTTATCACGCATATAAAACTCAAGCAATCCATTAGAGTGCAAAAGGAAGAAGCTCATTTCCATTACTGGGGCGGTGACGTCTATATAATACTGCGTGGCTGTTATGTGTGTTGCCTAAAACACCAGGCAAGTAAGTCTGTCTGTCGGTCTGTCAATGTCTCCATCTTAAGACGGTAACAAGACTTAGAGGTAAAGGCGAGAGCGTGTCTTTCCTCAACCCCTCTCACCCCTTTACGTGGCTTGCGTGTTCTTACTTGACAACAGATTAATATTGTCTCATAGTGTAGGTTGGATAAAGCTCTGTCTTGCCTCTCGCTTTCTACATTAGAAAGGAAAGTTCTTGAAACCTACGTAGTAAGCGAATCTAACCTCGCTAGTATTTTAGAAACTATACTTAACTTCAAGCATCTTTTAGCCAGAATAAACTTATTAACATTTACGGCGGTGCTGCAGATTTAATGCACCAGTCCATAAATAAAGTGGTTTAATTTTATATGATATTTTATGTAACTTATTTTTTTGAGTTACAAAACTATAATATAACAGCGGGAATAGAAACCTCAGATAAGAGATTATGGTTTTAAATTCTAGGCGTAGTGCAAGATAGTAACTGAAAACAAGCTTGAATGTTTGCCGAGATACGTCACATTGGCTGTAAATACATGTAACTGAAATGTGATGAGATTTCCTCCAATGTTCATTGCGTGAAAGACACGAATACTCTGAAACAATGAGAGAATTTGATGTGATAATAATGTCACAACATTTTTAAGTTACAATTTTATTACAATAAGAGTAAATACAAGGAAGAAAAGAGGTGAAAAATATATAGAAATAACACGGAGAGAAGGAAAAAATGCAGGTATTGAAGGTGGTTATATGGTTACTAATCTAGTTTTTATCACAATCTCATTATTTAACTCCATAATAATGGCACTAGGACTTTTTAGAAATTTTGCTGTAACAATGTAACCTAAGTCACAAGTTTTTCCTACGTTGTGGGTTGAATATATTGGAAGGCAAAAGTTGGAAGCCTTTAATGAAAATATTTTCTTTCAAACACACAGCATCACACTTTTAACAAAGAGGAAGTGTCAGTTTTCTCTTGATAGTCAAGCGGAAAAACATAGTCTTGTATCATGCTATTCGTATCCCTTCTCATTCAACATACTCTGTAACTTTCGATGTCAGCATTGCAACATAATTTTTCCTTCAAAATTTCCTATTTATTTCCTGTTTCTCGAACTCTCCATCTCCTTAACCAATTGTAGCTTTCTCGATGTCTTTATCCTAAAATCCCTTAGTGACCTGACATTAAGCTTGGTGATTTAATGTGCGCTAAACAAAAGATTAGCGTATATTGTCTTAATGGGTCGGGATAGCGTAGACGGCATAGCGGCTGGACGAGCTGGACGGTGTGGGGTTCGAAACCCGATGTAAGAAACATTTTCCACACTGCCCAGAACGGGCCTGGAGCCTACCCGGACACCTACACAATGGTTGCCGGGTCTTTCCCGAAGGTAAAACGATCGAGACTAGGCGTTGACTACCCACCACTTCTGGCCCAAAGGTTAATGAACGAGTAGGACTATCCCTGTACTCCCCCTGTGTGCGTTTATAGCATGTTACAAAACTATATATGCCTGGAATTTTATATCGAACTGAGCGACATTTGAAGTTAATGAATGCTGTTATGTCCGCTTTATATCGAATGACAGGTTCTAAGTCGTTACTGTTGAAGACCACGTACCAGTAGGAGGGTAGATGGCGTTGCAGTTAGTGCTAGTAGGGCGGTGAAACCTCGCACATTGTAGAGACAGCTCATCTGATCGCGATAGCACAGAGGTGTCGTTGCAAGATTGTCAAATAGGTATAAAGGAAGGGGAGAGGGTGAAATAAAGCGGAAGGCTCAAAAGAGACTGAGAAATGAGAATATGTAAATTTTGAAATAAAATGGATAGGAAGGGAAGTACAAATGGAGGAAAATACTTGACAAAGGAGTGAAAAATTTAAAAGTGTTAGTAAATGCAATATGGACTTTTAATATCACATTAAAAGTATTCATTATTTTTATTGTTATTATTATTATTATTATTACTTTTAATATTTGCTACGGAAATCAGTGTACGTGCTGAAAGCTATTTAAATAATATTAGTATAATAATAATAAAATAATACATGTATTATTAAACATGTCAAAATGGATTTTCCTCTGGCTCGGGGCTTTCAGTCATTATTTCGCAGATAAAACGAAATATTAATATTTACTGCAGGGAGATGATCTAAAAAAAAAAGGGCTGCATTACGAGCTATGAAACAAGAAAAGTCACTTAAATTTGAGGTGATATTTTCCCCCATTAAAAGACGGAAATAAAAATTTTATTTAGGTTATTTTACAAATGATGGCATGCGGTTACCTTGTGTTTTCTACCTTCATAGCCTACTTGACTGAACTAAACACTCATTAATAGCCATTTTGCTGCTGGTCGCAAATACATGTTTCTTGTCTCGGTGTCTTACAGGCAAGACGTAGCTTTGCGCTGTCAATAGAAAATTACTGGAAAATTACAATTTTTTGTCACAGATTGGTTTCCGGTGTTCAAATACCTTGATATAGAAGAATCTTCCTAGAACAGATGTAAATTGGTTAAAAAATATTCCACCATTTTTTGAAACGGGAGGTTAGCCACCGTGTTCAAAATAGCCCATCACTGTAACCGTGCCGAGGCACATAAATCCAATCCTCACGCTGTTTCATTAAGAAACCTTTCAGTATCGTCCTTCTCTCGAGGCATAAGTCACACAAATCTTTCTGTATTTTAGGTGTACGAAAGTTATGCTGTATTCTTAGTAAGGAAATGTCTCCATGCTCATATTTCCCTTAGGTGTGAATATGCTCTACTGTACCCTTTTCTTAGTCACTCTCAGTATGTATTTTCCCCAAATTGAGAAATCCAGTATCACTCCCCAGTATTCAACAGTAAATGATGGTAAGCTACATTTTAATCTCCACTGTCTCAGATAGGAGACATTTGTAATTATTTCTCAATTTGGTTTTACCACGGAACGTTTACGCGAAAGAAACATTTTTTCGGACCTCGAAATAAAATAATTTATGTGTGGAGATTAAAAACCCTATGCCACACATAATTGTGAATATTATTATCATCATCATCATCATCATGTTTCTGAAGGGTTAGGCGTGTTTCTTGTTCCTTGATCCTCAAGATGAGGTTGGTCCTTCCATCTCTTCCTCGGTCTTCCAATGTTCCTTCGTCCTTTTGGTTTATATTGTAGTGCTTGTTTTGGTAGTTTGTTTGTGTACAGCCTCTGTACATGTTGTAGCCACTTTTTCTGGTACTGTTTTATTTCCTTTACTATGTTCTGTGCTCCTGTTTTTTGGCTAATACATTGATTCTTTTCTTTTTCTAGTTTTGTTATTCCAAGTAAGTGTCTCAAAAATTTCATCTGTGCTGCTTCTAAACATTGTTTCTCTCTTTTCTACAGTATCCAAGCTTCACTTCCAAATTTCAATGCTGCTTTAGCTGTAATGTTGTGAATTCTTAACTTTGTTTCTTTGTTTTGTGAATATTAATAAAAGAATATTAAGCAACGGTATGTTACTGGCACATTATTTTATTACAAATCACACAAAACACGTAAATATTTGTGAATTGTTTGCATAACACGTACAGTTTTTAACGTTGCGTCAACTTTCACCTTTATTTGCTACTGTGGTATGAGGGGTTAAGTCGCCCCTCCTTGCTGAATAATCTTTTTTTTTAAGATATTTTGTGATTATTCTAGTCAAAAAATGTCTTTCGCGCCCATTTTTTATTCTCGAATCGAATATTGCCGTTTCCACATATACGACCCCTAAATTTTGCCCCGCAAGAGTTCACAAACTTTTTCTGAAGCACTGCCCCTAAATCTTTCCCGAACCCCCGTACTGAAATTTTGGCAGGACGCAGCCACGTTAAATCATTTTCTATTTTCTTGTTATATTTTATATTGAAATGTTGACCACATTACTTTAAACACTTTACCAATCTGCATGCTTCTGTAAGATTGATTTCTGTTGAATATTTTTAATTGAAGTATCAAGAGACAGCCTATCCTCCTTTACTTGGACCCTAGTTTTGCAGAAATGGGAATATATTACGTGGTAGTTACAGAAAGAATTACATGTAAGATTGTATAAGTGTCACACATGTGATTGCTAAAGAATAAGATAACACAGCTCTTGTAACTGAAATCTTCACCCCTACGTGCGAAATATCTAAATAAATCGTTAGCTACAGTGCTCTGTTTGCTATTCCAGCACGTTTCATTATACTTAACATCTTATTCACCCAACAACTAAGAACGTCTACTGCTAATGACTTACATTAATTGTACTGACATTGAAGCAATGCGCATTTGAGAAGCGGGATTGTTTCCGCCATTAAAGAGAAGAAGAGAGATGTCTGTTTTATGCCCCCTAATGCATAAAAATGCTGTCGTAAAATACTTTAAACTCATGTGTTTTAGGAGGACATCTTTCTGCTAGACTGAATTAGGACATATTTTCAGTGTAAGAAAATTGTTCACTTTTAACCTGAATCTACAACTGATATTACTACATGTTTGTGCTTGGCGTAGTGGAAGCATTTGTGAGTCTCAAGACCTGTGACTTGGAAAACTGAAAGAAGCATTTGCAAATAATCATGATAATACCGAAATAGAATTCTACTACAGTTCCTAGCATGTGAAAGATTAATTTGCCGATTGAGTTACTTCAAAGAACGATAAATGTAGGCTCTATTTCTTGAATTGCTTAAACCATGAAGAGAGAGGTAAGACGTTCCCCCAAAACCATACACCAGCGTCATATCCTAGGGGTATAAATCATTACCACAACTGTGAAATCCTCATCAACTTAGTGGTTAATGAAGAAGCCTTACATTCTGAGCCACATAAATTGTTTATTTAAAACACTGAATTTCAAACAATAACAAATCAAACCTTTCCCTAAATCCTGTACTCCATTAGGTCTAAAATAGCCCATAATAACATGAATTGTTGAAATAAATCGATTTTTATGGTCAGAGTGTTGGTTTACGGCAGATGAAAGCTGTGTTGCATGGAAGGTCGTTTGTAGCTCGTAGCGGGATTAAATATTGTAATATTTCAGCGGATTGCTTTTACTTGAAGGACGGTACGAAACAGTTCGTCGACAGTTATGAATATATTTGTTAATTTAAACGCTCAACTTATACCAGTACAAGAGAAATATGTTTATTTGACTGAACTATCCTGCAGCTAGTGTTGTTTTCCTTACTGGGATTCCATTTCTGGCAAAGAAAATATTTGCTTGGTTTTCCACAAAGTTGGCTAAACAGGTAAATCAAAAACGTTGGTAAATATCTAAAAAAAAAGTACGTCTTTGTAACTAACCACATGCAATCTGTTCTGTCGAAGTTGGGCAATATTACGTTCACCCTTACAAAATGGTGCTTTTGTGTTCAACTTTTTTATTTAAAAAACCTAGAAACGGAAACAAGTACTTAATTAAAATTGTAATATGACAAACATAACTATAAACTACTTACTTAAACACGATGTCATGTCTTAAGAATACAGAAGAGGATAAAACAGTAAACTGTATGAAAGATGCATAAATGCCAACATGCAAACTCTACATACGCATATCTCATCATTGCATGGGCTTCTCTCGCAGACTATCATGTATACGAAGTCCGACACTTACATATTTACGAGGAGTGAGAAAAATGTTGGCTAAAGTTTCCTTCCCTGATCCAGTTCCTCGCTCCAGTTCTCCTGCTTCACTCTTAATATCCTCTGTCCAAGGGCGAAATTCCCTGTTGGTTCATTGCGATGGTTGGGTTGTCTACACTGTATGAGATTTTTATCTGAGTAATTAACCAACTTGATGCACAAAATTTTTGTTTTACAATACGTTTATTTCATGCCTCTACATGTTTCGAGCACATGTGCTTATAATCAAGAGGTCAAAATTGCATTTGCATTGCAGTTTATTTCATGCCTCTACATGTTTTGACCTCCTGATGATGAGCACATGTGCTCGAAACATGTAGAGGCATGAAATAAACTTATTGTAAAACAAAAATTTTGTGCATCAAGTTGGTTAATTACTGAGATAAATATACTGAGATG
>Ga0123352_10013573_pt1 | contig 12928 bp, 5 predicted proteins | sample TergutLab28metaG_FD_89700 | JGI IMG/M metagenome (GOLD analysis project Ga0123352, IMG submission 89700) | Labiotermes labralis P1 segment gut microbial communities from Petit-Saut dam, French Guiana - Lab288 P1 | ecosystem: Host-associated > Arthropoda: Insects > Digestive system > Gut ... | reverse complement strand
CTCCGGACCTAGCACCGTGCGACTTTTTTCTCTTCCCGAAAATCAAGTCTGCGCTCAAAGGAACCAGGTTCGAGTCCGTGGATGCAGTGAAAGCAAAAGCGACGCAACTCTTGACCAGCTTAACACAAGATGACCTGCAGCAACTGCTTCCAAACGTGGAAAATTCGCATGGAGCGGTGTAGGGATCGAGGAGGGGACTACATTGAAGGGGATAACATTTCGATTGTCTGATTTTTTTTCAATGAAGTGTTAGAGCATGAATCCGGTTTCTATATTGCCACACCTCGTATATAATGATTTGTTACTGTTCGTGCCAACTAACTAAAATCGGACGCCTCTGTCCACCAACCGTCATCTGTTTCATCAACACTTTTTAATAACAAACCCGTTGACTTAAATTCCATTCAGGTAAAATTCATTTTAACATCCCGACACTAATGTCTCCAACTTAGACGTTTACAGCACTCATGCTCCGATCATATGTTGTATTTCATGAAGTGTTTAAAAAGGATTTCCCTTGCGTTCCTTTATTACTCGACAGAGATTCTGGCCTTTCATCAATGGAAATTTGTCTGCTTTACCATGAATACGTTATTCGAAGAAAGGAAGGCGCTCTTACCAAAAAAAGCCCAGCAAGGCAATAGATATCAACATAAAAAACAGACCAACTAAAAAAACCTAAATTTATACCGGCCCTTCATTACAGGTACAGTCTGTGCACCACACAGGAAGCATAATCCTATGCAACAACGCAGCCTTTAAAAATTAATTCCAGTTTCAAGTATAAACTAGTGGCAAGGCTGAGGTCATCCCCTGGGGCATGAGGCATTGCGGCGCTAGGAATATGCAAGCAAATTACGTGATATAGCTAGATTATTACACTGCATGAGCGGAGCGGACAATGCTAACACCGGACAGACTGCGCATTGAAATAGAGGACGCTCCAATGGCCAATTAATTCACATTAAAAGGGCACTAATGCAGTACGACCCCTTTTTACTGCCCTTAAAACAGCCATATGAATCAGTTAATTTGCTAAACCTGTGTAAGGAATGCTGTATTACACAGGCGATTAAAGCGGCATATAACACGTTGTAACGACACATATGGAATCGTAAATCCATGTAATGGAAATTCAGGCACGTCCGGATACACAGAGAGATCAAGGTACTTTTGGGAAGGAAGAGGAATCTGAAGTAAATTACCACAAAATGTACACATCTCGGTGGGAATATTCATAGGTGGCAGAAGCCTCTGGTTTAAAGAAGAAATCCGAAGTGAATGTGGTGAAACGCAAAAATTCTGTAGCCCTCCAAATAATTACCATGCAATATTCTTTACAACGAAGTACGTACATTTTCAAGATGCTGTAATTTTTCAACTGCCAATTTGGGGGATGACCAACAGAGAACTATATGAAGTCCCGGAATTCGAACGTTACAATTTGACATTTCAGAGACGAGACCTTCGATTCTTCAGTTTACATTTTGATTTGGTATTAAGGGAACAATATTATTAATTTCCTCGTGCACATGGCATATATTTCATGGCGAATGGCAACATGTTTGCAACTCGATAGGCACAAACGCATCACAACCTGGGCTACTTAGCAACGGACGTTCTAAATTTGCCCAGAATACATCCCAAGAGATCCCGAAACCCATAACAATACATCGAGATTTCATGCAGTTTTGTGTAGACCTCAAAACGCAAAAGAAATCGTAATACTTGATACTAATTAGGCAACCGAAGGTAAAAATAAATTAAGTAACCGAGAGTTCTGTTGGAAACACTTAAATTGAACTGAGAATAAAAGTCGACACTAAACTTTTTTTAATGAGAGGTATGTAAGATGCAAAACACAGATTAGCACGTGATACCAATGTCGGTCTTAAAGGGAGTAACGAAGCACCCGCTCTGTTTTATCACGACGTCTTACCATTCAACACTTAACAGAACAACCAGCAAACAGCTGCACAGCTCCGGCACATACATCATGTAAAGGCATATCCAGCAGTACTCACTAGATTTCTGCTACCAAGACATCCAGAAGTTTCTCGCTTACCTGAAAAGAAACAAGAGATATTATCAACAGGACGTCATCTTCACAATCAATTCCTATATCTGGACTGTCTATAAAGAACCGTCTTCGAAAGTCCTGTTAATATTCAAATGAGAAACACACTGATCTATTACGCTCAATAACACGTACATGAAACCTTAATAGAGGTAAAACAGTCCCGTTACAGGCCTGGAGTGGCCCAGAGGGTTCAAGGAAGTTAAGGTTCCCAGATTACACGACAACGGCACAGGATGGTGGTAAGGATGTCAGCCCTAAGCACCGGCCGCCTTTACCCCCAGGAAATGCTGCTGGTACTCGTTTCTGTTAGAGGCTGAGTCGACCCCAGGGCCATAGTGCGATCGGAGGGATTATGTCAATGAAAAATACATGAAACCTTAATATTGGTAATAATATACGGCTGTACAGGCCACAAAGAAGCAGAAGCCTGCACAGTATTAAGTAAACGGGATACGAATTGTGTGCCATTATTCAGATCTTGTTGACAAAATAACTAAACAAAAGAAACAAAGATCTGAAATTAAACTCTTGTGCAGACACGGGGAATACAATCTGAAGTTTTACTGTAAAACCTAATGGTTATTCATAACAGAGCTGACATACAAGACAATCACAGAGCAATAACAAGTTCTATTTTGCAATTCCGATATTACATTTCCATCTCCTTATTCTTACTCTAATCTTTATCTACACGAAGTGTGTCTGTAACGAAATTCTGAACGGCCTTCCTGTTCCTCTACCATCTCTCGTGATGTCCTTATTTAACTACGAAATACTTCGGATTAATGAAGACACGCATAAATTCCAGCAACTTTTTTATAACTGCAGCATCATCATTATTAAACAATAAATAAAGCAGTCCCAAGGTTTAAGAAACCGTAAAGAACCACCATAACGTCTGCGAAACTCTTCTGCATATTAAAATGAAAACTCCCGTAGCAAATAATGTAATTGTGGATAAAAGTGCAAACTTTACAGGCATAAAGCAACACAATGACAATTAATATGGCAGCACTCTTCTGAGAACTTATGACGTCCGGTAAACAGTTATTAAGATTTGGGAGGAACGTGTCACTTCCAATGTTAGGAAAGAAGCGAGAGAAAGAAGTGGCCTTTCACAAAGGAGGCCTGTCTTAATTTCAATACGTAAGAACCTCAAAGACTTCTTAGAAGTCATATCGTGTAGACTGGTAGATGGTTATTAGCGTTTCAGAGAAACCTGCTACACGCAACGTCAGGGAAGACGTGGGAAGCATAGTGACACATCCCAGGAAATCTCAGGCTAAAAATCTGTGTCACAAAAACCTCTAAACCTTCTGAAAAGTGTTTCTGCGTGGTCTGGTACAGCATCTGATTCCTCATGTTACGGGGGAACATGCTGCCCACAACATCGGAGTACAAAGGCGACGGTGAGGTGAACCATGCCAGTAAAACCCAGACTCAGCACCCGGCGCCTTGAGAGTTTCTAATATCAAAATGGCGACGGATTATTCGTTAGTATCTACAGGTACATGTTTACGGAGCAGGGTGACCTGCACAAGAGTTAAGAATGTCTCAGCCACTGTGCGTATGCATGGAGATACTGCGGTCTCACACATCACTGTCGGCGTTCTAGGCTCATCGTTACAATTGAAATGCAAATAACTTGTATGCAATAAAAATACGGTTTATTTAACCAGTGTTGAGAATTCGTGTTGATTTTCAATGACCATGAGAGCAGTTTAACACCCGTTGTAGGTGTGCTTCACTTCACTGTGATGCAATCACACTAACGGTTCAAGACGATGTCACCCCGAACTTCGATTCCCCTTGCGGCAGATTTCAAACTCGAGGGATGTGAGACCCCTAATGACGAACGTAATGGGACACAGACAGAATAACAGTGGAGTGATTTAAAATGTCATTTCCTAAGGCAAAAGGGCCGGGAGTGGTGGCCGTAAATTGAGATGAATTAACGCACTAATGGAAATAGATTAACGTTTAATACCAAATGAAATGCTTCGTCACCCAGATACCTGTCAACCATTATTCAAAATCTTCACTAGAACAAACAAATATCACATCGAACTACAAGATCGGGTTTAGTGTCTTGAAAATTCACAAGGATTTTCAGAATTTTTCTCCACAATCCTCGACAGAATCAGTGTTTGTTCTACTTGTCTCCGGTTCAATTACCAACGCCGTCAGTAGCTGGGACTTACAGCCTCAAATGGTATGATATTCAGTGAAGGAGAAATTCTGCAAGGCTCAAGAAGAAAGTGACAGTGTTCTACCATTAGGTACTAGACCGAAGAGGTGCGGAACACCACGAGACACCTCAGTGAGGGTATTCAGTCTCAGGGTCCATCCTGAAGCCCGGTATTACACTAATATAAATCATTACCTACCGTGCCGGAACGTATGTGGCTACGAAACAAGCTGTGCATGGCAATGCATGCCCTCTGTCTGTCTAGACATAAGCAACAGAAAATCACTGTTGTCAGCTATACATACCGGCTGCCTTTACCCTCCAGGAGATACCTCGGGTACACATTTCTGTCAGAGGCTGAGTCGACCACACGGTCATAATACGGCCAGAAGGATTAGTGGTAAATCCCAATAACCCCAAAAGGAATAGCAACCGCGACCTTCCGCCTTACAGCGCAGTAGTTCAACCAACTGCGCCACCGCGTGTGCCCTTCGGGTCTTTAAGCGAACCTTAAAATTAGTAACAGGACGACTATGCACTGTAGGTATCCCACCATTTTATATGTAGTCTTCAACGTTAATTGCAATTAGTTAAGGGACATCATTTATAAGTACAAGCATTCAGTTTAACCGTTCAGAAGTGGTTCTTAAAATTAATGTCGCCTAACGAAACATAACCTACGGCTGTGGACTCAAGTAGCACAAATGCTTTTCAGGTTACAGCCTATGTGCAGAGGCGGAAACGTAATATACGAAGCAAAGAATACAGCTACAAACCATTTAAAATACCTCAATACTATGGCAAACGTCACCCTACTATGTGCCTAAGCAGCAGGCACAGACGCGAGGTGAAGGTACAGCTCCTACCCATTCGCAATCCTACACTAAAAGGACGTGGGTGGTCAGCACCATGCTTCGGCAACCTAACCCACGGTGAAGAACCGGTGCCCACTGTATAGGATGGTGGGTCGGCTTCGGAGCCAGTATGGACGGTACGGAAGATATGGCTCCAACGGGATTCGATCCCCAGATTGTCCAGCCCGCAGCGTGTCGCTATACCAACTACGCTACCACAGCCGCCTATTTCAATACTATAACTTTACAATGTTGATGTCTTCAGTTCAAATTTCGAACTCAAAGTCAGTTTTTTAAAAAAAAAGTCTCACATATTCACACAATGTCCTCGCAACATCGTCCAAATGTTTTTAAAAAAGAGGAAGAAAATAAACCCACTAGGGAAGAAAGCATTTCAACATCTTTCAACATCAGTATCCTTCACCTTAAAGTAATCCTTTACCGCTGATCTTGGCATGTGAAACATCTTTGAAGTCTAAAACAGGCTCCAATCCTTCAGTACTGCACTGAACAGTTCGCTGAACACGACTCTTGTTCCAGGTTCAACTACGTGACACTCGCAGCATAAGAAGAGCGAAACGTACACGTGTTCTACCTACTACTGCCTTCTAGGACACATTAGGAACAGCGTAATGGGCGGCTTAGGAGCAACGTGTTTTGAACACGGCGGCTCGCCTACGGCAACGCAAGTCACATTAACCAGCCCAAGCAAAGATGAATAGATCTGTTATCTGCCTCACAAACTATGAAGCCCACAGTTTCAACAAAGGCGGCGATCCGAGTACCGTAACAGCATTAAAACATTCTGCTCATTAAGTCTTCGTCGCAGAATACTCTTGGAGTAACTCCAGAAAATCTAAGCAACAGACAAAACAATGACAGCTGCTACCATCTACCGAAGTGACTCCAAAAAGTCTACGCAACAAACAACACAACGAGAGCTACTACCATCTTCCGTAGCAACTCAAAAAAAGTCTACGCAACAAACAACACAGCGAGAGCTGCTACCATCTTCCGTAGCAACTCTAAAAAAGTCTACGCAACAAACAACACAACGAGAGCTGCTACCATCTTCCGAAGTACCTCCAAAAAGTCTACGCAACAAACAACACATATAGAGCTGCTACCCGTCTATCAAGGTGCAAGCATCAGTATGAAATAAACCGAAATATTAGTTGCAAAATCTACAGGGAGGAGACCTCGTGAAGCCGTTTGTTGGAGGATAATATTAAAATGAACATTTAAGAAGTGAGGTGTGAGGATCTGAACTGTAATCATCTAACTCGGAAAAGAACCAAATGCAGACTCTTCTAAAACGATTATACAACTTCCGGTTCCATTCTTTTCTTCCCTAAAAGATCCATTCCGGCTCTGAGGTCCACTCAGCCTCCTACAGCATGGGCACTGGGGTTCCTTCCCGGAGATAACGCGACCACGGCGTGTAGTTGACTGCAGACTTCCATTTATTACCGAGGTTCAGAACGAGCGGAGCTATACTTCTACTCCCCCTATATGCCTTTAGTGATTGGAGAGGAGGAAGTTTACCTTCCACCTTCCTTGGATCCATAAAAAACCAGGAAACTTATTTATCAGGAGTACAACGATTAGCCTTTCAACGACTCTGCTCCAAGGAGTAAGGTACACACACAGATTAACGTATGTATTCGTTTTTCTATTCCCACGGTACGAGAATACACGGTTCTTTATATTACGTAAGGTAACGGCACTTCAAACCCCAGACTGATAGATCAGTTGCAAAGACATCTTTTATTCGGAAATGTGGCCTAGCCGGTTCGAATTTCTGCCAATGACAGATGTTTCTGGTCACATCTGCATCCGCAGCATTTCCAGCCAAATGCAGGAACACATCCCCAATAGAAAACGGCCCATGTTCCGCTCCATGCTCTTTCCCTTCGCTTTCGTCATTACTCGATTATAGTCCACTATATTCAATACCTAATCTCATCTCCGTTCCGTCATAATATTCATTAGTTACAAGAAAGCGTCTGTACCGCTGCAGGAAAAATAGCGTTGGAGAAAAGCATGATTGCCACCGAATACATCAGATCAACAGGATAAAACCGAATAACACACAGGTATAGAAAGTTATTCTTCTTCAAAAAGAAGGTATCAACAATTATATGTAACTTTCGAAATACCACACAAAATCCAACGCCCCATGCCATAACCCGTGTACCAGAAGTGATACAATCCACAACCAGTGCATTAAATAATCAAAACAGTCACACACAGGGTAGTACAAATAATGGTGAGCTGCAGATTCCGACGAACGTAGGTTACACTCCTGAAATAATAAATTTATGGCATGTGGATTCACAGGACTATACGTCAGTATCCTTATGAACACTTCAACTATAACGGTAAAAAGGCAAAGTTCACGTTGTTCCTGCCTACGCCACGAAGGTATACAGGGGAGCAGAGGAATAGCTCCACTCATTAATAACCTCGGCATTAGAGGGAGGTGCGCGGTCAACTTAATGCCCTTGTTGCTTTACTCCTGAGAAAGAACCCAGGCAGCCATTAAATTGGAGGCTGGGTGGTCCCCAGAGCCAGTCTGGGCGTTATGGCGAAGAGAAAATCTTCTGCTTCTCCCTGGATATACGTTTTATCGCAAATAATTCACTTTGAATTGGTACTTTAATGAATCATGTTGCAAATTAACCACGAATCTTACATTTTTCCGACATTAAGGTACAACTGCCTATTTACAGTTTAACAATATATTCAAATATCGGTATGGAATGTATTCATTTTTCAAGTATAATTTATCATTCTTCTAAGAACTCTCAGACACTTGAAGATAAGGCAATTTGTTCCTTCAAAAGGTCGGTAACCGATTCCCCAGTAACACAGCGCCATAGCTAATAAGAAGAGCAGATGCTCAACCACACCTCTGAGAATACCTCAAAACCCTCGAAACGAATCTAACCCGTTACATTTCACAATTACTTTCTGCCTGTAAATAAATGTTCCGTTGGGAATTGGCCCCATCGTACTGAGACCGACACACAACCATCCCCACTCACACATCTACAAATGTATCAATGCACTTCGTCCTTCAGTCTCACATCCACAATCAAGATAGGTTACTGCAAAGTAAGCCAGAAAGTTCAAATGCATTCAACTAACGATGCGGTTAAACCCCGAAACTTACAGAACACAGTGACCGCCCATTTTAGTGGTGTCTCTCTTTACTATCGGAACTAACAGGATTTAGTGCTTTATATCGTTCAATATGTACCGTGCAGTTCGGGTCTTCGTGGTGAGAAGTATTCACATATTGAGATCGTCTTGTGTTAGCCACGTAAGCACATTCATTGCCTGACCTGTCTTGCGACAGTCCATTGCATACCCCAAAGCAAGTTCGCCAGACAGTGCGATCTATTGCTTCCTCTTGCAAGTTTCAATAGCTTCCCTTTTCCTTAAGATAATCCGGTAGCTGCTAATGTCTTCTTCTTCTTCTTCTTCGTTCTTTATTTCTTTCTTTCTTTCTGTCTTTCCTTTAATAACGTGTCTTATAAGGCAGTTGTTACGCAAGATGTGACCAATCCAGTTAGACTTCCTTCGTTTTAGTATGTAAAATGTTTCTTTCTTCCTTTACTCTTTGTAACACTTCTCCATTTCTCACATGACCAGTCGAAATGACCCTCCAACCTTCTCCAGCATCACATTTAAAAACTTCCAATGTATTTCTGACAGCGATCTAAATATCTAATGTTGTTAGGTACCCACCTACGTTACTACAAGGTTTCGCAACACGTAACTCCACAATCTGAACTAGCAGTATCACAATCTGTAACCGCCGATGTGTTCAAGCATTAACCTACAGCCTCGGTTGATTGAAAGGCCTTGAAACGGGAATCCTCTGGATCAAACTCGTGGCAGTGTTGGATTAACATCGATATTGTTCGCCCGTATACTGCGTCACTGCTACTGGTCTGACAGACTGACGATCTAATGCTGCTTGAGTGGTAACGACATCAATACAACGATGAAACACCACTGCTATCGCAGTTAACTGGATTCGGAATAAAATAAGGGTCGACATTATTAAATTATCAGACAAATAATCTCCACAGCAGATCCCTCTTATTACTTGGAAAAGTGTCACATTAGGGTCTTTTTTTCTCTTTTCTTCTCTGTAAAGACAAAGGTTAAGCAGTCCCGTTACAGGCCTGGAGTGGCCCAGAGGGTTCCAGGAAGTTAAGGTTCCCAGATTTCATGACAATGGTACAGGATGGTGGTAAGGTTGACAGCCTTACGCACCGGCCGCCTTTACCCCCAGGAAATACTCCTGGTACTCATTTCTATTAGAGGCTGAGTCGACCCCATGGCCATAGTGCGATCGGAAGGATTTTACGTCAATGAAAAATTCCAATGACACCAGCTGGGATTGAAATAGCGACCTTCCGATTTGTAGCACAGCACCTTAACCACTGTGCCACCGTGGTCCCCTCTTTTCTTTTCTGTATAAACATTTATTCACGTTAGGGGAACAATTTTGTTATTTGTCCTCGGACATGCTTTACACACTTTCATTTCTTTCGTTAAAAAAAAAAACAGCGGTTTGATGTGATGTCAACGCCCCTGTTTATTCATCACTTGAACGTACCGAACCAATAATTCCGGGCTCTATATTGGCAGTCCAATTTCTTTCTGAAACGGACATTATGAGCACTCTAAATCTATAAAATAACGCCAACGTACAGCGTCGAGGCTTAATAATTAACTTATGAGTTCTGAAGCAATGCGCGGCCGTTCACAACGTAATATAAATGTACAATAAAACTTGCACAAATGTACGAAACTTCCTAGTATTCAGGAAGTAAATTTTCCGCTCCCAAGAGAGACCATTAACTCCTCTCCTTCACCTAATTGAATACATCACAGATCTCCAACAGCAACTCGTGGCCCCAAAGCCGACGACAAACAAAACAAGGAACACTTCAGTCTGCGCACTGCTCACTAGGACACTGGCTACAAACTAACACACCTATTCTCTTACTTTGGAATAAAACATCTGGCTGAAACGTGCAATAGTGCTGCTTATAGCTTAATAGAGTTTAAGCCTTGGAAGAATAAAACAGATATATTTCCTGTGGAGCTTCGACACGATTCCGGATCATGGCCTCCCCTTATTGGACTTCGCGATTACACTCATAGGACAGACCACACTTGGTAGGACTCCTCTGCACAAGTGATCAGCCCGACAGAAATACCTCTACCTCACAACACACAACACTCGTAAGAGACATCCATGCCCCCGGCGGGACTCAAACCCACGATCCCAGCAAGCGTGCGTCCGCAGACCCACGCCTTAGGCAGGACAGCCACTGGGACAGGCGAATAAAACAGATGTTCACCTAAAAACAAAATCAGGTATCCCCGGCCCCCACAATCACCGAACCTCGACAGTGACCACAACGACGTACCAAGAAGCCGAGAAATACCCGTCGCTGCAAGTCATTAGTATTAAATATTTAAAGCCAGATGAAGTGACAGAACAAGTCAAAGCCAAAAGAGAAGTACCAGGGGAAATGTCAGATACAATATCCTACATTTACGAGTATTAGAGAGATGAGTTTAAATTTGTGATTCTGACGGTTCCCTCGAAGTTTCTACATCCCTCTCCGGTAAAACTATGTGGAACAGAAGTTAAAGCGGCAAAAACTGGGAGACTTTGTGATTACAGAGCACAGGAAACGGAAGTGAGCTGAGTTATGACTGCACTAAATGTGTACAGGTGTAGGCCTGAAGAAAACAACGTGCAAGTACCTTCATGTCCAATGTCCCGCGACATCCGAAAGAACACTGCTTAATTTGAAGGTCCCAGGCTCCGCCCGCAGTCCTACTGGTAAGAAACATAAGTAAAAGATAAAGATGAGTATGGAGTACTGGTAGAACGATACTCGTATAAAAATTTGTCTTAGTGCCATCTTGTAAGCCACAAATCTCACAGGAAGTGACGGGTAATCAAACCCGGATCTCCGCGGTGAGAGACCGGCGTCTATCCGCCTCACCCACGGCCATAACAACGACATCAGCTTCTCACAAATGACTCTCTATACTTACAGGCTACTTTATTTTTCTGCAGAATAAACTAGGCATACGAGATCGCCAAGCTGCCTGTATATTTGTATATCCCCACTTTTAACTACAGAATCGGCAGGCCAATTTTCAAGAAAATTTTTAAGAATGCTGTACCGCTAAACCCTTCCTGGAGCCTTATATATTTTTTCAGTTGCAATACCTAGTAATCATAACATGGAGACTGCATGAAATTATGTGGCTGTGGTACTACTGGCAAGGGTCTGAACAAAGAGGCAGAGTGACACGGACAGGTAAGTCAGAATAACAAGTTTTTTAAAGTTCTAAATAGCAATCTAATACTAAACTTATTACAAAAGGACAACAGTCTTCTGGATTATGACGCCGTGTAATCTGGTAGATGAGTATAAACATTTCGAAGAAATCTGCCGTATCTGCTGGATCACAACAGTGCAGTAACGAAGGATGTTAATTCAATTACCGGTTCGCTCGTAATTGGCGCCATCAGTTCATAAACTATGCGATGAAGCTTGTTGTCAGGAGTTGCTGGACATTTCAAACAATGAAAGGATAATCAGTGAACTGTAAGTTGTTACACACAAGGCAGGAACGTGACGTCCCAGAACACAGGGTACAGGTGTACTGCGGATAGAACATTCCACACTGCTGACATGAAATCTCTACTGCACGTCCGCAGATGAATCCATCGTCAAGCAACAAAGAGAACGGACGAAAATCAGAATCGATATTCAGGCGATGTGGATTTCATGTCACGTCTTCCTCATACACGGCCCGCCTTCTTATTGAGGAAAATCCACTAACTGGATCATCCTTTACTACACCCTCGAATCTGTATTGGTGAATAAACGACAGAACATGAAACCAGAAATGCATGAGCTGTGAATTCGCAGCATACAAAATTTACATATACTTCATTTGTAAGAATCAACTGTACCGGTAGCTACTCCTGCTGTGTTGTTGTGTTGTCGTGCTAACTCACACAGCGTTTGCAGCTATTTACATCCGCGACTGTTTCATATTTAAGGAACGAATAGGGCTTCATGCAAAAAAGATCTATTTTAAATATATATATATACACACACACACATTTACATACATGAAAAAAGTAATGAGAATTTCCAGACAACCATTCCCAGTGAAAATTATGATAGACCAAAAACAACTAGAGAATGTGGAATCTTTTAAATATTTGTGTAGCATTTTGACAAATGATGAAGATGTACTTGTGAAATTAAATCCAGAATTGCCATGGCAAAAGCTGCATTTAACAAGAAGAGGGTACTATTTTACTAGCACATTGGATTTAAAATTGAGGAAGAAACTAGTAAAATGCTACATTTGGAGCATAGCTTTATATGGTGCTGCAACTCGGACGCTTCGGGCAGTAGATCAGAAACACGTGGAAAGTTTTGAAATGTAGTGCTGGAGAAGGATGGAGATCAATTGGACCATCATTTGAGAAATGGAGAAGTATTACTTAAGAGTCAAGGAGAAGAGGAATATTCTACATGAAGTAAGTAAACGGAAGGCTAACTGGATTGGTCACATTTTGCTTAGAAACTGCCTTCTACGACAGGTTATTGAAAGGAAGATAAAGGGGGGGGGGGGTAAAAGGGGCAAGGAGGAGGAGAAAGAGGCGGAGGGAGGCTACGGGAGACCCTAAGGGAAAGAGAGGAAAACCCCCATTGAGGGGGGGAAGAACAAAATCGCCCTAGG
>Ga0123352_10013570_pt1 | contig 12929 bp, 13 predicted proteins | sample TergutLab28metaG_FD_89700 | JGI IMG/M metagenome (GOLD analysis project Ga0123352, IMG submission 89700) | Labiotermes labralis P1 segment gut microbial communities from Petit-Saut dam, French Guiana - Lab288 P1 | ecosystem: Host-associated > Arthropoda: Insects > Digestive system > Gut ... | reverse complement strand
CTTAAAGGTGCTGTTAGACCGCTATTCCTCAAACTCTGAATTACTTCATCGTCTTTGGGTTTACTTTTTGCCATTATATTTAAACTGGCATTAATATCTGAATTAATAAGTTTTCCTGTCTTAGTCTGGAATAAGCGATTATCCCTCTTTCCAAGATGCTCATTTTTCACCTCGATTCTTGTTAAGAATATGAGATTATTATAGCACTAAAAGCCAGTAAAAACAAGGATTATTTTAAACTTTTTTTAGCTTGAGAAAACGTTCTAGATAAAGCAAATAAAACTATGTTTTTGAGAATGATTTTGAGCAAAATTCTCCTTTATGTGCGTGTGTAACATAATATTCAAGTAAAAAATATTATTATAAATTAAAAATAGAAATTCTTAATGAATAAAAACGTCATTCTTCGATTGAATTTTATCAGAGAATGACGTTCTTTTCTTTTCTATTATTTGCTTTTTTTAGCTTTACTTAGAGAACCACTCGATTGACAATCACAAGCGTACTCTTCACCACAACTATCACAAACTATTGAACTTGAATATTCTTCGTTTGGCACTTTACCTGTTTTTTGAGTTCTATTATCATAACTCTTTGGTCCCATTTTTGAATTTTTTTTCTTTTTTTCTGGCATTACGTTCACCTCCATTTTTATTATCTGATAAGTTTACTTAATAATACAATTATGGACAAGTACTGATAAAATTTTCACTTCTTAAATATTTTTAGAAATGCAGCAGCGAAAACTACAGTATTCATGCCTTACTAATTCAACCAATAGCACAAACTCACCATTATGGCAAAGCTCATATCTTTTGTCTTTATTCCTTGTTCCTCATCATTTGAATCATCTACTGCATAATCAATGAGTTTCGTTTTTAAAGAAAAAGAAAAGAAGCAACCACTTCGGATTTGCTTCTATTTTCTGTTTTTAGTATACCTACTACACATGCGAGACCAAATATTGTTCCTTCAAGTTAAACTACTATCTATTCTCGTTCTCTTAAGTTTTTGTTTAAAATAATATTGAATATTTTCAGTTATTGCTTAAACTTGAAATTGACCAGCTATTATTGCAATTATCATCACCATAAAATGCTTATTACAGGGATTTTAATAGCTTTTTATTAATTTTTTATGCCTCATAATTTTTTTCCGTTTAATTTAAAAATTATTGTTAGATATTTACTCTTTCAAATTGTAAGTTCATTCTATTAAATACACCAAAGTTTCTTAAAAGTACATTTAGGATGTCACCATCAAATGAAAAATATATCACAGCTCCCAATATTTCGTCAACACCTCTATAATAATTACCTATACGCTCAAACTGAAATGTTCTTTGACTAATAGTGATTAGATCTTTTTCTATTAAAGCCGTTAAGCTATCTCTGAAATCTGGCATATCTGCATGATTACCAGAAGAACATCTAACACTTCCAGCAAATAAACGTTCTCTCTCTCAATCCTTGGTCAGTCAAAATATATTTTCCATCCTGAACAGTATCACTTTGAATACGAGAATCAAAGAACGTATTTCCCCTATTACATCCTCCAAGTACTAAAGTGCTGATAGACAATATTGCTAAAACAGCAATAATTCTTTTATACAAGCAAATTCCCCTTTCTTGCATACTATTTATTACATGCTGAAATCGTTACTAAAATCCTACTTGAATTGACTCCATTTCTTTGAAAGCAAACTTTTAGTCCCGTATTAAAAGTATTTCAAGTGTTGAGTTAGCTGCTAAAAATAAGTAAGCTCTTGACGTTTGCCAATCATTATCGCTTGAAGCCTGATGATACAACCAGTCATCTAAAATACTTGAATTATTATTCCTTATACCGCTAACAAGCACAGGGACTATCATATTTATTTGCAACACTGTGTCGCATCTTTGACAAATCCTAACATTTCCAACCACTATAAATTCATGTGACATATGGTGTTATTAAATCTTACCTATCTGTTATGAGAATTCTAATGCTGATGACATCCACTTTGTGTCGCCGTTCTACCCAGAATATTGAATGTTGAATTTCCTATCTTTGAAAAGCAAAGAATCCTACTGATATTTCATTACTTGGAAACGGTAATTGTTCCCCTTAGTCTTAAATTATTAGCGAAAGTGCTAATTACAATGCTTGTTAGTGTGTGCGGCAAACTTATACTTGTAATATTACTTTTAACCTCCAAAGCCACCGCTTCCATAACCTCTACCACGATACCCACCTACCGGTTCCGCCATATCCACGAAAGCCTCGATAAGGGCGAAAGAATCTTCTACGCCTTCTTCTAAAACCAACAGATGAAATTCCATCAATTGAATCAAGAGCTAATTGGTATTCTTCCGCACTCAGTTTAGCAACAACTTTATAACCTACCATACCCTCAATTAGAAAAATTAAAAATACTAACGGCAAGCCAAATACTAACAATCCATATAAAACTGAATAGCCTGTAAATGCCGGAATCCCATAGTTTATTGCATAAACAGAAAAAACAATGACGTCTATCAAAAAGAACATAAAGGCTATAACAAATAAAGCATGCTTCTTTGCGGAAAACAAGAATAAAAGAAAAAATATTAATGTTGATGTTAGTGCAATAATATCACCAGAAAGTTCACTAATCCATAAATATGTCATCCACATAATACTTGGTGTTGTCCAAATCAATGGTTCTTCATTAATGAAAAACATTCCAACTAAATTAATAATTGCTACAATCACAACTAATAATAAAGCAATTCTAGCATTTTCAAATTTTCGGACAGCCTCTCTGGTTTTAGTTGATACAACAGGAACCTCAGCTTGAGAATTATTAGAATTAAACTGATTATTATGTGCTCTTTTTCTAACGTCAATTGGCAAAAAAGCAATTGGTGCATTATTGACATTTTGGCTTACATCATAAATCACTGCCTCAATACCTACACTTTCATAAGCTTGAAGAATAGGAATTAAATCATCATTTACTTTACCAGAAGTCCAAATCAAAATTTTTCTTATGCCTTGTCTTCGCATATATTCAACATTTGGCAAATCATCAAAGTCAACACTCCATTGATTGTCAAATGAATTTTCTGTTTCTGAAACTTCTTTATTACGATTGGAATCTAATAAAAATACAGGTGGAGCATCATTCGCAATAATCGCAGATTCTACTATATTGGCGCCTCCAACTAAAGCATTAATAATCGGTGTATTATCAATTATACTAGATAATCTACCTGTATTAGTCTCATGGATACCATTAAATAAAGGAACTGGTCTATAGCCATTTTTAATTAGCCCCAAACCAACCAAGATACTCTCATCTCCTGGTAAATCCGCAATGATTGCTGTTTTTCCGTCACTAAATTGCTTTATTTCTGAAGGAATATTGGCAACAGTAACAGATTTAGCTCTAACGTGCTCAGCATGAACAAACAACGCGGGCTTTGCATATCTTGTCCAGACAAAACCATCTTTTGGCGCCCAAATACTAAATAATTCTTTCCTACTATACATTTTATAAACTCTCCTTTTTCACTAAAACCGGTACTTCGCTAGCCTCTGAATCGATTCTTGGCAATTTACTTGTTCTTCCATATAGTCCAGCAAACTTACCATCAATAACAAATACACCTAAGCTCAGATGTAACCCCTCAATTGGCAAACTTTCAAACATTTTTTGCATAACCCATTGATTAGGATGATCTTTGGCAGCTTGCCTAATTAACGAATCTTCAACTTTGGAGACAGCTTTTGGAATATTGATTCCTTCACCAACTCGGCCAAAAGCTGGCTTAAGAATCCAGCCATTATCATTTTTGACATCATTCAAACATTTTGTTTCCGGCAATAATTGTTTCCAAAACGGAAGATCTAGCTTTAACTCATCCCAAATTAGCGGTAAACGTTTAGATTGAGTTAATAAGGCAGTTGGATGGTTACAGGAAGGTGTTTTAGTATTAATAAAACTTAACCAATCAGCACCCTCTTCGTATTCTAACCATTCAACAGGATAATATCTCATAATTGCGCCTGCGTTGATAGCTTCGTTATCTTCCCATTTCAGGTCAGCTGGACTCATATAAATTGGCTCATGTCCATGTTTTTTAAGCATATCACCGATAAAATGTAAGATTTGATAGTCTTCAACTGTTTGTGTATCGTGTAAATAAGCAATATGGGAATTTGCTGGTGCAATACGAAGGAATCCATCAACTAGCATTTTTCCAGTATCAACCGATTTTTGATATTTTGGAAAATATTTTTCCGCAAGTTGTGGTAAGATTGAAGCTTCAGGATAACCCGCAGGTACGTCACTATTAACTTCTGAAATCTTCCAGCCTGCTTTTGTTGGATGATAATCAAAGCGCATAAGACGCAGATGCTCTTTTTGATTATACTGACAATTAAATAATGCATCAGCCATAGTTGGTGAAATTCCCATTTTTAACATTAAATCAGGTCTTTTTTTTATCACTTCTTCCATGGCCATAGTTTCATTATATAAAGCAACAGCCGACTTAGCTAAAAAATTGATTGTTTCCTGATTCAATAAAACTACTTTATCACTAATTGTACTTTGATCATTAGCCTGCAAATCCCATTTATAACTATCAAAGATTACATCAAGGCGATAGTTATAATATTCATTTTCCGGAATTGTACCGATTTGAATCTTCATCTTAATATCGTTAGTCACAAATAAGTCCCTTCTTTTATGATGCTTTCCCTTTTATTATATCACATTCCTTTTATAAAGAAAAAGATAAATCAAAATTGACTTATCTGTAGATGTTAATATTTATTAAGATTTTGGTATTTTTTTGCTTCTTTTTGATTTATCATGATTTAATATTGGCATTGGCTCATCACTCGAATATTCTTCGCTTAACAAGTCAGGATAATCATATCTTTTAGTTGGATCAACATAAGCTATTCCTGTTTTTCTGATTTTTCTATCTATTTTTCTTTTTCTGTCTGCCATATTATTCACCTCCATAATTTTATTATGCCTAGGCTTCATTGATAAATACCAAAACCAACAAGCTCTTCACTTTTATATTAAAGAAAGGCTTCATGTTCTACTACAAACTTCGTAAAATTTTAAACGAACAACCTTTATCTAAATTTTAACACTATAAGCCAATTTTCAAAGTTGCTTAAAATAAGCGATTTTATTGTAATTTTAAAGCTTTTTTGTTAGAATTTTAAAGAGTAAAGATAACATCAAAGGAGAAAAATATGAGATATTCAACAATATTGTGCAATAACTTCATTACAAACATCGAAAATTCAAAAAATTTATCAATTTTAACAATTAAAGCCTATATTTCTGATTTAAATGACTTCATTAACTTCGATGGCGATGAGATAGTCTCAAAAGATCTGATCAGTTATATCAATTATTTAAGAACTGTTAAGAATTTAAAAGATACTTCTATTAAACGCAAACTAGTAACTATATCTTTGTTTTATAATTATCTTGTTGAAGAAAACATCTTCGAAACTAATCCCCTTACAAAATTAAAACTAAATTTTAAAAAAGAAAAACGACTTCCCAAAACTCTTACAGTTCGCGAGGTCTCCAAAATCTTAAGTGTTATAGACGCCAATCTTGAAAGCGAGTTTTCCTCTTTTTCCAAGTTTATCAATATTAGAGATGCTGCAATCCTAGATTTACTTATTACAACTGGAATAAGAATTCATGAATTATCTTCACTTCAGTTCCGTGATATTATTCATCACGATCATACAATTCTAATCCATGGTAAAGGCCGTAAACAAAGACTTATCTATATTTCATCGCAAGTTACTTGGGATCGCTTGAAAAGTTGGCTTAAATTAAGAAAAGAATTATCTCAGAATCATGATTATGTTTTTACCAATCGTTATCATAATAAAATTTCGATTTATGCAATTGAAGATATTTATGCCAAATATCGCAATATCGCCAAAATTAACGATAAATCTACCCCACATTATTTGAGACATACATTCGCAACTAACTTACTAGCAAATGGAGCGGATATCCGGGCAGTTCAAGAAATTCTTGGACATTCAAGCATTACTACGACTCAGATTTACACAGAGGTTACTAATAAAAGAAAAAAGCAAGTTCTTAATAAATTCAACTATCGAAATAAACTATAAGTCTTTCTTGATAACTTTTTATCATCATATAAATAATTTATATAGAATTATCTTTTAATATTATTAGCTTAAATATAAAAGAAGCTTTTTCATTTTAGCTAATAAAGTCCCATCTAAAGCTTTCTTTTTAGCATCTAGACCCCAATTTGGATTTTGTTCGTGTTTTGTAAAAGCGACAAAAAGCATAAATAAAGTTGAAGCTACGTCGTCAATAATTTGCTCGAGTTTTTCAGATTCCTTACGTGCATGTCCATGTTTCTTAAGGTATAAGTGATTATATTCATCTACAAATGCCTTCTTTGCTTTAGCTGACAAAGATGAACCAACATTTTGGAGATCGGAAAATCGATAGCCCTTACCCATATAATTGTAATCAAACATCAAAGCCGCAGTTTTATCTTTGCGAACAATAAAATTTGTCCAATAAAAATCGTTATATGTTAGTGTGAAAGAAGGTTTGTAAATCAATTTATGAAATTTATCATAATGAGTTAAGATAAACTGAAAAACCTCTTTTGCTTCAGGAAACTTTTGAATTAGCATTTTTAGACTTTCTTCTGTGATGTTTGCAAATTCAAAATATAACGAATCTAGTTTAGAAACTGTTGCACCTTTTTCATGAAATGTAAAATACCACTGAGCAAGAGTTTTTGCTACAGCAACATCTTCTAAATCTTCTGCAACACCAAGCCGCCAATCATTGGAAATAGATATATCTTCCATAACAATTATTGCTTTTCCAAGCGCATAAGTTTTGATAGTTGGGATTTCGTGTTGGACTAATATTTGATAGTTTAATATCTCACGTCTATCTTCTTCTTTTTCAAAATATTTAACAACTGCAGGTACATTACTATAAAGACATTTATAGACATAAACACCATCTTTTGCGCGGATAAGCCTAAACTTTTGTATTATTTTTGACGATGTTTCCTCTAAATCTTGTCTAATAAATTTAGTGATGTTAAGATATGGGTTAATCGGATTAAGTTGTTTGACAACATAGTAACCCGCAACTGCTTCCTTGCACCACTCAATCCAAATCTTTGCAGGACACAAACCATATCCAAGGTTACGCCACATAGATATCGCTTCTACCTTGTCATAACTACTCCAGGCTCGAATTTGAAGCAATCCAGCATTTTTTGCCCACTTTTCTGTTTGCATAATAAGTTCAGTGGCTACACCCATTCGTTTATACTCAGCGTCTACTTCTATGATATCGATGTAAGCATCTTTTTCTTCAGCAATGGGCTGTTCGAGGTTTCGAGTATATGTTGAAATAAAACCTATCAGAACATTATCACATATGGCAGCAAGTGAATAACTACCACTTTCGGTATGGATATGCTTTTCCGCGACTTTTCCATACTTAACGGAAATCTTTTCAAGAAGATCGGGATTGATTTCTTGGTAAAATATCTTCATAAATTCTCCTTTTTATTAATTGTTTTTATAGTAAATTTAACTATGTTTTTCATGTTGGCTCCTGTTTGATTTTATATTGTGATGCAGAAATATTACATAATCTCCACTATCAATATTATAACAATAAACATTTGAAAACTCAAGCTCTATCCGGCTTGACTATGCTATATTATGTAAGCTAGTTAATTTCTGATTTTTTCATGTTTAATCTTCCTTTCTTTCTATTTTTATACTCTACGGACTATCATTTTAATGAAATAAAAACCTCTCATGATTTTAATAGCAAATTTGGTATCTATCATCTTCATTTTACTTAATGAATGTCGTCTTAAGAATAAAAGCAACTGATATAATTTTTCATGATTATTTTCCTATTCTTAGAATCGACTTGCCTTTCATAAATGCATTTTCACTTTGTTTCCTCAAGCTTTAACCGAGCTCCTTTCATTCTCAATAGTTTCATAAATCCTTCCTCCGTTAATGTTGCATAAACCATTTTGTTATTTTCTGCCTAACAAAATTCCATTCATTTTTTACTCCTTCCTGTATTTTTTTAGAAAATATTTGCTTCCCCTTGGCAACTCAATTATAACATAGTTTTTTGTTTTTTTAGACATAAATTTTCAAACCTCGTTAGACAAAATTCGACATGTTCCAATGTGTAAAAAACGATTGATAAAACTCAATCATTAAATTAAATATATTTTCATTTTTTGGCGCATCTATAACATATACAATTGTTTCAAACTGCTAATTTTTTTGTTCCAATACTCCTAAATACTATTTTATGATTTGTTTGAAATGCGCCTAAACAGATATTCTCTTTTTTAAGGAGTTGCTCTCATTAAATGTCAAAGTTTTGATGAATAAATCTTTTAATCACATTAGACAGATAAAACCTGCGTTTTTCTAAGAGCCACCAATCAGATGACAATAAATCTAGATGTTCACTTTCATAAATAATTGATTCAATCCAATCATAATCTATAATCGCAAAAAACAGATTTTTTAAACTAGCAATTACTCCCCACACCTCTTTAAGCTCTTCATATGTCCCATAATCTAACCATTCTATTAAATATTGATTAATAATTATTTCTTTTTCTGATTCATTTAATTCCCTTCTAACTATATGTAAAAAAGAGGCTATTTCTAGAAACGGATGTGATACTCCGCTCCAGGCCCAATCATAAAACATATAAGCGTTATCGATAACTCTGATGTTTCCCGGCCTTAAATCTCCATGATGAAGTGTGTTTGGAATTGCTATTTTATTGATTTGTTCTAGTAATGGTTTAACAATTTCAATGTTTTTACTTAATTGTTCAGATTCTTCCCTGGATAATTCATATTTGCTATCTTGAAGAACTTTTGACACTTTATGTGAAAAGCCATCTAACTTTTTTATGGTTGTTAAAATAGTGCTATCATAATGTTTATGCTTAAGCGGCAAATACCTAATTGATGCCTTTTGAATCTTAGCGTAGTCCATAATTACATCTCGATAAATATTTGGTTCGGACTTATCTGATAAATCATAACCTTGCATATCTGTCATTAAAATAATATTTAATTCTTTATCAAAAGCTATAAAATTTGGCAACTTTATTAATCCCGTTTCTCCTAACGCATTTGTAAAGTTGAGTTCATTAATAAAAATCTTGCCAGGAATTTTCATATAAAGTTTGCCAATATTTGTTGGAAGCGCAAATACAGTTGAAACATAGGCATTCTTCAACTGTTTTATCTCACCAGTTATAATGAGATTGTTTTTATCTAAATAATCTTTAAGCCAGGAAAAGTATGCTGAGAATCCTTTTGAAGTAAGCCAGGACATATTAGTACTATGATTGTAATTCTTATCAATACTTCTGATTATATTCATTAATTCTTCATCTGCACAGTTACTTAAAAAATCATCATATGTTACCCATTCAAAATCATCATTCGGAGTAAAAAAATTTTTCTCTGCTAGCTCAAAAACAAATACAGCATAGTTTGTTGTATTAAAACTGTATTTTCGATAGACCGATATATTTGTCATTTCCTTGAAATAATCGTTATAACTTTGAGGATTATCGAATCCTACATTCTCTTCAACTAAATCGGAATATGTAAATATTTTGTTTGATTTGCAAATCAAAATATTACTATTTTCTAAATTCGGCAATATCAATAATAATTTTAAGTTCTTCATTTAATCAACCTCATTCATAATATAAAAATAAAAAAGAGCTTTTTAAAACGTGTTATCTTTGCTCAATTTTGATAGCATATTTTAGCCATATTCCTAGTATTTTGATTCGTTATATAGTGTTTTAGTTTTATATTAACGATCTTTGTACTCATCCCGTATTAAGCGATAATGAAGCTCCAAGCCATCTTCTTTGGGATTGTTATTAGTTGAACATTCTAAAAAGAGGTGAAAACCATTTTTTTGAAATACCCGAGCGCTTCGTTTGTTATGATCACCTGTTATGCCATAAATAATATCAGCTTTTTCATAATTGAAGGCAAAATTAACTAGCATTTGCACGATCACGGAGCCAATGCCAATATTCCAAAATGTTTTTTCACCAATTAAAATATCAATTCTCCGCACATCAGCAGAAACAGGATATATTTCTAGGATATAACTTACACTCATTTTGCATAGCAAACATTCACCAATTGCCATTCCATCAAATTCAATTATAAAACAATAACCTGCGTTAGAAGTTTCTTTATAAATTGATTGCACATTTTCATCGTCGTTGTTAGCCGCATTTGCATTTGAGCCCTCGTTCCAATAAATCACTTCAGGGTCTCTGTTCCACTTATACAAAAGAGGCAAATCGTTATCACTAAGGGGGCGCAAGATGATATTATGGTCTCTCAATGTTCCATGCAGAGTTATATTGTGTTTCTTGATTACATTAGCTTTCATATAATGATTCCTTTTAGGTATGCTATTATCTTTTTTAAAACAAAGAAATTAAGATTAAATTAGCTATTTTTTACATCAGCAAATAGTGCATTCGTTCTTTTTTTGATTTTCATCGCCCAAAGCGCATTATATAAGGTTGTACCAATAAGCAAAGTTCCAAGAAACAAAAAAAGTATTAGGAAGATAAATATCGGATTATCAATATATACCAGATAAAATCCAGTCCAACCATGCTCCATAATAGAGAATATTATTGGTGCTATACCAGCTAACGTAAAAATAAGTCCAATTACAAGGACACTCGTGAAAATATTTCCAAAGCTCCCTGGACCTTTCCTTGGTGCCGGTTTAACAAAAATAACATTACTTCTCTTTTTAGAATCACTATCAATCTGTTCAAGTTCTGGCAATATGCTTTCAGCTACTCGCCTATTATGTCGTGCATCCGATAAACTGCTTCCGCCAACAAGGTTTTTGCGCAGAGCAAAACTAATAAATTTTCCCCACAGCGAAAAACAGGAGAGAGTCACTATCAATGAAGCAACAAATATGAATGGAAGCGACATAATAGCTTCTATAAGATTTTCAAAAGCAGCAAAAATTAATAAAGTCCACATTATAGGAACACATAAAATTATCCACATTTTGGTGAATAGGGCGCTTGTTTGCTTACGATGCTCATGAATAGCCAGTAGTCTGCTTGTAAAACTAGGTTTCTCTGATACTAAAATACTTAATTGTATTTCTAGTTTTTTATTAAACATATGTATCTCCCTTATTGCGTTTGTACTTGCGATAAATCAAAATTTTGATTCATCTCGTAAAACTTATATTACATCAATGACACTAAACCACTACTTTCCTTCCAAACTGCTCTAACTTATTGATATAAGTTATAATAATGAGTTAATAAATATTGTACCACAAATCATTTCAGTTGGTTAATAACACTAACTAAAATGTCTATTATGATTGAAATCATATTTCCGCTCTGCTGCTGTATGTTGATGAACTGCAAAGTGAAGTTTATTTTGCATCATTTTAAAAAATTCAATTGCGACTTCTGACTTTGGATTATAGTCAATACTAGTTGCGAATAAATCTAAGACTCGTCGGTAAAATACTTTTTCACTCGAACGAATATCTCTGATACGATCAAGTAATTCCTTAAAGTAAGTTCCGCCTCCAGCATTCTTCAACAACTCATCATTCATCGCAAATCCTTTTTTCATATATTCAGTTAAAACACTTGATCCCATTTCCTAAATTGAATTCCACGATGTGATTTAACTCGATATCCTACTGCCAGTATCATCTGTAGATTATATAGCTGTGTTGGTCTCTGACGGCTAAAGTGCAATTTTTGCACTTTAGTCATTACTTCTGACTCTATCAGTTCTTCCTCTTCAATTATATTTTTAATATGCCTATTAATTACCGTTCTGTCTTTTTGAAATAACTCTCCTATTTGTGATTGATTAAGCCAAACTGTTTCTCCATCAAATGCAACCTCAATTTTGGTTTGCCCATCTTCTGTCTGATATATTAAAATGTCATTTTTTTTTGACATTGACACAATAATCGCTCCCTTAATGCTTCTTTACATGCAAGTATTATATCACGTTTTCAACTATATTTGATGTGAATTTAACAGAGGGTGTCTGTTAAATTCAAAAAGAGCAATGCTAATCAATATTAATACTACTCCTGCCTAATACACCTCTTGATTCATTAACTGAAAATATCCCTAGTCCCATTAGTTTTTCAACTGCATTAATCTTTGAACTCCAACTTAATTTCAACGTTATTGGTAAGCGAGAAAAATTTCGAACCTAGCCAAAAGAAAAAGGCCAACCTATATAAGATCAAGCCTAACTTTAAAAAAGCCAAACTCTTAAGTTCGGACTTTTAATCTTTCTGGTAGTTTATCAGAAAACGGAAGATAATCATAAACCTTACTTTCATCCTTTAAATCTTCAAAATGGTCAATCACATAAACCAGATATTCATAAATATCTAACTTATTAAGTTTAGCAGTCTCTACTATCGAATAAAGTATCTCAGATGATTTAGCTCCCTTAACTGAATTAGCGAATAACCAATTTTTTCTTCCAATCACAAAAGGCTTAATCGCCCTTTCTGCCCTGTTATTCGATATCTCAATCCTTTCATCTTCTAAAAACTTAATCAGATGACTCCATTGATTTAACGAATAATTAATAGCTTTACCCAATTTACTATTAGGCATCACCTTATCACGATAAATTATTAAATTTTTATAGATCGAATCAATTATCTTTTTTGGCTCTTTATTCCTGATTTCTGTCCTTTTCTCAGAACTTAAACTCTTAATTCTATTCTCGATCTCAAAAAGTTTATTAAAAGAATCGATGAATACCTTGGATACAGACATATTAGTCTCTCCCTT
>Ga0123352_10013568_pt1 | contig 12930 bp, 8 predicted proteins | sample TergutLab28metaG_FD_89700 | JGI IMG/M metagenome (GOLD analysis project Ga0123352, IMG submission 89700) | Labiotermes labralis P1 segment gut microbial communities from Petit-Saut dam, French Guiana - Lab288 P1 | ecosystem: Host-associated > Arthropoda: Insects > Digestive system > Gut ... | reverse complement strand
TCACACGGGGGAAAATGCTATATTTCCTCGTGTTATCACACGGAAATATAGCGTTTTCCCGCCGTGTGAATCTATCTGGACGCCTGCGTACTCGGAAAAACCCACTCTACCCCGCCCATGCTTCTGCACCGAGTGTAAAGCGACAGTTAAACCCCGGTTGCATTGAGCGAGGGGATAATCTGCATGTCGAGCTTCTCGGTTGACCCAAACGGACTGCTGCGCGTACGAAATTATGTTTGTTTATATAACACTATAACAAATGAGACCGACGTGGTTTTACGCAAACTACCACTTGCGATTTATGTCAAAACGTGCTAGTATTCAAGTGCCAGCTAAAACAAGCAGGAGATATGTAGTAATAATAAAAAAGGACGCAAGGTTCATGCAGTGCCGCCAAGCACTTCATGACGAGTGTAGATGATAGATAACATCACCTACAAACCAGAGGGTAAACCTCTGCCATTGCGCACAATCAGTATACAATTATTTTGGTGTTTTTTCAAGTACGCTCCTTTTACTGATGTGTGTTTTGGGTTGTTTTTAGCGTACATAACGTGCGTGTGGGTGGTGACGGAAATGTCCGTCGTTGTTTACACGCATTTTGTTTTGGCTGGCGCATATTTTTACACTCAAGGGAGGAAACATTATGGAAATAGGATGCGAACAAAGATTATGCATCTTCAACAAAGAATGCCTATGTAGACTTGAAGAAACGCTTGAGATAGACGAGCATGGACGATGCGACAGCTATTGTTATATAACACTAGACGACGCGTTTCTTGACGCCGAACGAGAACGTCAGTATCAGAAACACTTGAAAGATATGGCGGCTGGTTAATCATCACCCCAAATCAGTGACGGTGCAGGTTTTAACGTGCGCCTTACATATGGTACAAAAGCATGGACGGGCAAATAGTTGGTTTTGGAGCGTACGAAGCGTTTAGGTAGATTCATGCGGTGGGAAAACGCTGTTTTTCCGTGTGTCAACACGGAGAAAAACAGCATTTTCCCCCGCATGAAGCTACCTAAACATCAGCGAAGTAGCGGAAAAACCAACTATTTGCCCGTCCATGCGACAGCCCTCTCATATAAACCCCCCACAAATAAACCCACACCCCCCAAAAAATGTTTGTAATTACCAGCACCCATGCTATAATCATCTAAAGATATTTCATCGGGAGTTGTTTAACTATGACCTGTAACACAGTAATCTTTTACGATATAGAAAACCTGATTGGCCTATTCAGCAGCAAAACAAACACTGTTTTGCACCTTGAAGAAATTTATCGCCGCGTACTGGGGATGGAAGGTGTCACTGGGGTAAGCATCCAACGCGCCTATGCCGATTGGGGCTTGCCGATTCACCGCAATTTGCGCGATTCGGTTTTGCAAGTGGGTATCGAGCCTGTGCATATTTTTAATACAAACCTGAATGACAAAGTAAAAAATGCCGCCGATGTCAGCTTAATTATAGACGCGGTAGACCTTGCGGCGCGCCGCCCTGAAATGGAAAACTTTGTCATTGCATCGGGTGATGGTATATTTGCGTTTCTGGCAAAAAAACTGCACGAACATGGCAAACGTGTGATTGGATGCGGTTTTGAAGTGATTACAAACATCATCTTCCGCAATGCCTGTGATTTTTTCATTGCACTTGAAAAAAACGATACATCCATTGTGGCAACGGCAACTAAGCGGCAAACAAAAGCGGCCGTAATAAAAGGAGCCACCCCCATTGATGACCCCACACAAGAAACTGTGAAGCCAAAACCACATCATAAGTTTGCCAAAACCAAATATTCCGAAGCGTTGATGCTTGCCAAAATTGATAAACTGCGTGACGCCGGCGACACGTCGGGGTGTATGCACAAAGTACGCGAATTGGTTGAAGCCGTGTTTGTAGAATCTACAAAAGATATGCCGGGCTTGGAAATCTCGGTGTTTGTTACTTATATAAACCACTATATTCCAGGCTTTAAAGTACGCCAGCATGGGTTTAAGCGTATCGGGGAGTTTATGCGGTTTGTGCTTTCAGGCAGCCTATATTGCACCTATTCTATGATTGACAATGTACTGCTCATGGCACCTCGTGAAGCCGCCAAAGCAACAGGCGGTCACATTATTGAAGATGTAGATGGTCTGCTCATTACACTGCCCGATGGCAGCCGTTACAATGCGGTCTTTAATGTACCGGTGGGCGAGCCGTTTATTTATTCTATCCCGGCTGCACCATTGCCATTGCCGCGAAAGAAGACAAAGGCACAAAAAGCGGCCGAAAAAGCAGCGCGTAAAATTGAAAAAGAACCGTTACCTCCTGCTGCCCTGGAAATTGTGGTGGATGAAAAATTCATCCGCAAATGGATTAAAAGCCAGTTTGAAGACCTATCAAAAGCGGACGCGCTCACCCTAAGCGAAGCAAAAAGACTAGCCACCCCAGAATATTCGCTTGAAACATTTGGAATCCGCAACCCAGTTTTCCGCGAAATTGAAACAAAAAGCAACCTAACCGAACAGCGCACAGTCAATGGTAAAGTGAAATACTGGAAAGAGCCATTTAAATTCAACGGACGCAGCTATATCGTCTACAAAGAATGGGTAGTAGGCCTACACAAAGACCGCTTCGTAACATGGCTGACCGCCAATATGCCAAAAAATAATAAATGAACGATAAGCGGTTTAGAATTGCGGCAGGGATAGGCATTGCTGTTCTCGTTGTTATTTTATTTCTGGTTTCGCCGTTTTTTAGCATTGAAGAAACGGTAATTGTTGGCTACAATCGTGTTGACCGCGCCGAAATCCTTGCGCAATTAAATATAGGCAGCACTACAAATTTGCTGTTTTTCAATACAAATGCGGCGCGGCGGCGGGTGATGGAAAATTTATATGTAGGCGATGTTATTTTCGAAAGAGAATTACCAAGGCGGCTGTACGTGACCATTCACGAACGCCGTCTAACAGCGTATGTAGAGCATATGCCGGGCAGTTTTCTTTTTTTAGACGACCAGGGGCGCGTGTTAGCGGTGAGTACCCACAAAACAGAGTCTTTTCCGGTGCTTGAAGGGCTTGACTTTACACGGTTTAGACTGGGCCAAATATTAGAAGTTTCTGACAATGTGTCTTTCGCTTCGGTGGTGCATTATGCACAACTGCTAAACTTACATGATTTGATACATCGTGTGTCTCATATGAATGTATCTGACCCCGAAAATATCCGCATTATGATAGGTTATAAAGAATTCAATGTGGGTGATATAGCGGGTGCCGACGAAAAGGTACGCACAATAGTGCAAATATTGGAAGAACTGCCAAATGCTGAATTGATGCGGGGGTTTGCCACCATTCGGCACAATCAATCTGAACATTTTTTTGAAATATTACAGTAAGACACCTTGCAATTATAAGCTATCATGTGTATATTATAAGGACTGTGAAAAAGTACTAGAAAAATGTCAGAAGATAGAAGTAGAAAAAAGTCCGATTGCTCCATTAGGAGGTAGCTACGTTGATTGATATTGATAACACGCCAGAATTGGAAGAACTACAGGCGCGCATTAAAGTAGTAGGTGTAGGCGGTGGCGGCAACAATGCCGTAGACCGTATGGTTGGCGAAGGAATAGATTATATAGAGTTTATTTCAGCCAACACCGACAGTAAAGCCCTAACAAAGTCAAAGGCTTCTGTTCGTATTCAGTTAGGCGAAAAATTGACCAGGGGACTGGGCGCAGGTGGTAAACCGGAAATGGGCAAACGCTCCGCTGAAGAAACCCGCGAAATTCTTTCCCGTGCCATCGACAACACTGACTTGCTGTTTATTACCGCTGGTATGGGTGGCGGTACAGGCACCGGTGCGGCGCCAATCATCGCAGGTATTGCCCGTGAAATGGGAATTCTAACTGTCGGCGTTGTCACTAAGCCTTTCGCGTTTGAAGGCAAACCCCGTATGCGCAATGCCCTTGCAGGCATTGCAGAGCTTCGCAAAAATGTGGACACGCTGGTTATTATTCCAAACGAGCGTTTGCTGCAAGTGGTTGGCGATGATGTATCATTGGTTGACGCGTTCAAAGAGGCCGACAAGGTTTTACAACAAGGTGTACTGGGAATTAGTGGCGTTATCATGGGTGACGGTTTAGTGAACCTAGACTTTGCCGATGTACGCACAGTGATGCAAGACCAAGGCATTGCCCACATGGGTATTGGACGAGCCACCGGCAAAAACAAAATTGAAAATGCTGTAAAAGAAGCCATTAACAGCCCACTACTTGAAACATCTATTCGTGGTGCAAAAGCTGTAATTATCAGCTTTACAGGCGATTCCAGTATTGGGTTAAAAGATATTAGTGCCGCATCTGATTATGTTGGCACAGAGCTTGACGACGATGCCGAAGTGATGTTTGGTGCAACCATTGATGATTCTTTCAAAGATGAAGTCATGGTAACAGTCGTTGCAACAGGCTTAGATGAATCTTTTGCGTCCAGTGCGCATCCACCAAAACGTGCGGCAGAGCCTGCGCCGGAACAAAACCTGGACGCACCGCCAGAAATTCAGCAAGCGCAAGAAGAGCGCGAAGAGCTAAAACCCATTCGTGAAAGCACGTTTAAGCTGGTGACAGAAGATATCACGCCACCATTTTTGAGGGATTGGAAAAAGCGTTCTGATAGATAAATGTGAAAATACGAAGTATTTTGCACCAACCGATTTTTGCCGCCACCGAAGGTGGCATGGATTTAGTATGAATGCATAAAATTTCTAAAAAAGTCCAACCTATTCTTGATTAAAGTTTTAACAAGAAAATAGGGAGGACTTTTTTTATGAATAAGTTTTTTGTAGGAGTTGTTTTTAGTTTTGTAATGACGGTATGCTTTGGAATGCCAGTGTATGCTGGGCAGACAATGGCCGTTGACTGCAAGGCAAGCCTTCTGATGGAAGCCGAAACGGGCAAGATTTTGCACGAGCATAATGCCCACGAAAAACTTGCGCCAGCCAGTGTCACCAAAGTCATGACTATGTTGCTTATTTACGAAGCATTAGACCAAGAACGCATTAAATGGGATGATGTGGTGACAGTCAGTGCCCATGCCGCATCCATGGGCGGTTCGCAAATTTTCTTGGAAGAGGGCGAACAGCAGACCGTGCGCGATTTAACAAAATCTGTGGTAATTGCATCCGCAAACGATGCGGCAGTTGCGATGGCAGAGTTTATTTCAGGCAGTGAAGATGCATTCGTTTCGGCAATGAATAATAAGGCGCGCGCGCTTGGCATGGATAATACCAATTTTTTAAATGCATGTGGACTAGATGCCCCAGGCCATACCACTACCGCATATGATATTGCACTCATGTCTCGTGAGTTAATGGTAAAATACCCCGATGTTTTTGAATTTGCAAAAACGCGATTGGATACAATCACGCACCGTACCGCACGTGGCGAAGAAGAGTTTGGGTTAACGAATACCAACAAATTAATCCGTAATTACACAGGCGCGACGGGGCTAAAAACAGGCTCAACCGCTGAAGCGATGTACTGCATTTCAGCCACTGCCGAAAAAGATGGAATGCAACCGATTGCAATTATTTTGGCCGCCCCAGACCCAGCTACGCGCTTTGACTCTGCTATGAAATTGCTAGACTTCGGCTATGCCAACTTCGCACTGATTGCCAAAGAAGAAGCAGGCACACCCATGGGCGAAATCCGTGTTTACAAAGGCAAAGTAGAATCATCTCCCGTAGTCATCAAAGAGCAAACCAACATGCTTGCACCAAAGGGAAAGCATGTGGCACTGGATGGCCAAGTCATTATCAATGAAGCCCTGGACACGCCCATTGAAAAAGGGCAGCTTGCGGGCGAAGTCATCTATACTTGGGAGGGTGAAGAAGTTGGCCGAAGCCAGCTAATCATCCCCGAAGACGTCGCCCGTGCTTCGGTGGCAGACATGATGGGGCGTATGTTTGAACGTTGGTTTTTTGAAGGGAAACTTTGAAAAGCATAAAACAGTGAGGCTTTGCCTTACTCCCTACAAACTTTTTGAAAAAAGTCCGACAAAAGGGCGCATAGTGCCTTATTTATCGGACTTTTTTAATTTTATTGGTTACTCATCGTCATCAGCCATAGCCAATATATTTCTGCGGGGCAAGTCTGCTACTTCCAAAAACCTTGCAAAAATAGTAGCTACTTCGGCACGGGTGGCAGTATCTTGCGGAGCAAATCTGTCATCGGGGTGTCCTGATATGATTCCTGCGGCTTGGATTGCGGTTACACCTTCAATAGCCCAGGCAGAAATGCTATCGTGGTCTGTAAATAGGCTTGTTTCGCCTTGCGGCAAAACTATATTTCTGCTTACGATAAAGTTGTTTAGCATGACCACCATTTCCTCACGAGTAATTGGTCTGCTTGGGGCGAAGTTGTTGTTGCCTACGCCACTTACAAGCCCTTGGCTTGCCGCCCATTCTACTGCGCCGAAATACCAAGCTGTCGATGCAGTGTCATCGAATGTGGCAACCCATGTCCTATAGACTGTGAGGTCTACATTCTCGAGATTAGCCAATGCTTGCACGAACATTGCGCGATTCATATTGTCTTGCGGGGCAAATGTCGTGGGACTTGTGCCTTGAAATAGTTGTTGCTCCCATACCGCTCTCACGAATGGGTAGTACCATGCTGTAGTGCTGACGTCTGCAAACGGAAGGGGTATTGGGGTAGGTGGTGGTATAGGGCTGGGAATAGGCAGTGGGGTTGGTTGCGGCGTTGGGGTAGGTGTTGGGGTAGGTGGTGGTATAGGGTCAGGAGTGGGCTGTGGGGTTGGTTGTGGTGTTGGAGGCGGTGTCTGTGTCGGTGGTAGCGTGGGACGATTGTCGTTTGGCATTGATTCGCCACTCTCTTGATTGTTCTCACTTTGGTTATTATTGCCGCTCTGATTGTTACTGCCCTGATTGTTACTGCCTTGATTATTTCCGCTGTCTTGGTTATTGCCATTTTGGTTATTTTCGCCGCCTTGGTCGTTGCTGTCATTACCTTGATTGTTATCTATCACCGTCCATTGAGCAAAAATGATTGTATTTGCGTCAAAGACTGTGCCTGTTGCTCCGGCGGTTACTTGCGCTCCTCCTATTGCTTGTGTGAACCAACCTACAAAATTATAATTGGCTTTTGTGGGCGTGGGTAAGGTAGCAAGCCTGCCGGCTGGGTCTGTTACTCCGCTTGTGAGGGTCACTGTTCCACCATTTGGGTCAAATGTTATTGTGAATGTGTCGGGTGGAATATTATCAAATGTGGCGTTGACTTCGGTTGCCCCTGCGGTTTTTGTAAACGTGATGGAAGTCGAGCCGACTGTATTGCCTGTAAACGTGGTTACACCTGTTGCTGTCACGCCGCTTGCCGCAAGCCTTTGACCTGTTGGCGGGGTAATGGTTACGGTTATTGTTTGCCCGACTTCTGCCGTTGTTGGGCTTACACTTACATAAGCAACTACTGATGGTGCTACTGTCACAGGATAAGTTGCGGCGGTCACATTTCTATGCAAAATAACATTTTGTGTTCCAGTAATGGTATATCCAGAAACACTGCCGATAATGCTTACCGTTATGTTTGCGGCATCATCCCATGTGCCTGATATATATACAACACGAGTGTTGCCTGTTCCCGTAACAGAATCCACTGTAACATTCGAGCCACCGCCGATAACAGATACATTAGCAGGGCGAATCGGTGATGTCACATCGTCATTAAAACTTAAAGTCAACTGCGTTGTTGTAGTGCTTCCAGTTGTGCCATTGGCTGTTGTACTTGTTAATGTTCTTGGTTTTGTAATGTCGGCTACTACCATGCTGTACGCTGGCACAAAAAGGGTGTCGCTAAAACTGCTGCCGCTATGCACGGTGGGCAGCATGAAACTTTGAGGCGCGTGTGCCCAATTCGGCAGTTGATTTACAGCAAAATCGGGAAGCGGATTTGAGCCATCGCCATAACTCCAAGTTTTTCTAAAATAATACGATGGTATGCTGATATTTGCGGCATACGCAGATGTATTTACAAAAGCAGCTTGTTGTGCGCCATACCTGTCACCAAAAGCCAGCCCGCTTAACCTGTATACATCAAGGGGTATAGAACCAGTCCATGGGTAACTGCCCGCCCAAGAGCCAAACCAATCATTGATTACAACCCTGCTGTCAGCAGGTGGTGTAAGGTCAAAAAAGTGTGTGTGTTCATTGAAAATTCTGCCAAGCTCTCTAAACGCATAATGCGGCGGCATGGCTATAATGTCATAATAACCATAGATGCCATGACTGGGATGCCCGTAATTAGCTTGGACTGCACCAAAACTACCAGCGTGATTAAATGAGTAGTAAATGGCCTTGGTAGCTATCCCATGTTGAAGAATCCCAAGCGTTCTTTGCACATAGCCTATAGCATTGCCAAAAGATTTCATATACGACCATTGCGCTCGTATGTGTTCATCCATCATAAAATAATTTTGAACAAAATGAGGAAAGTGATAAATTGGCAAATCGCCATATTCAACTACCCAAATATATTTATATGGAAAAAGGAGTCTCTGCCTTTCAATAATTTGCTGCTCACTTGCTGCTTGAAAAGAAAAACGTTCCATAATAAAGTCGGTAGTTACTCCCCCAAAAAAAGCCGGACCCTGTGCGCCCGAGTAAGCAAACATTACGACTGCATCAAAATAATATTGATTACTTGGCAGGGCAAGATGCTCATTCCAACCTACAAGCCTATAAGCAAGTGTACCTGGAATATCGATATCCCACGGGGGAGCCCACTTAAAGGCATCTGGGCTTGTACAAACAGCTATTATTACCTCACCTGGATACCTTGCACGAATTGCTCTTGTAACCTGTCTAACAATTGTCATATAGTCTTGAACCGTTGCGGGCGGGTTTCTGCCTATCATATGTGCTACATCATTGGTGGGGTCGTGGGGTTCGTTCATTATTGTGACAATAAGCGGCCTTGCGTCAACAATTTCCAGTGCCGCAGATATTACATTAATTTTGTGTGCCGCCGAATCCTGTGTGCTTGTTGTAAAAAATAGTGGTACATCAAGCAAGTTTGCTTGCCTGAACACCAAATCAAGAGAAACAGGAGAGTCAATATAACCTTGCTGGTTATGAATCCCAAAGATATTAGTGCCTGTTGAATGCGGCTCGCTTTCATAATGCTCTAAAACGAAACGCACAAGCTGGGGCTGGATGCTTTCCAAATAAACTGTCTCTTGGTCTTGCCAATACCTTATACCGCTTTCGCCATGCTCTCTGTGACGGCTGCCGCCTATCACACCTATGGATGATGCCCCTATATTAACGCCCCAAAAATGCTGTGGTATTGCGCTTGCTGTGCTGTCCATTGTAAAAGCTCGGTTTACAGTGGTTGTTACACGGGGCAAAATGTCAAAAATAGTTTCAGTATATAACCCCGTATCTACATGAGTGGCACGAACGATTATTCCAGTTGCCGGGGCTATTGCGCGTATACCACGCTGTATTTGATTAGTGCCGACAAACTCCATAGCACTTGGGTGGGTGGTTGTCCAGTCAAACCTAACGTCTGAAACATAAACAGGGTCAGTAAACAGATTTAGGTTCATGGTGTCGCCAACGCGCAAAAGTTGATTATGATTTGGGTGGTGAGAGTGCAAAATAAAACTTGCTTGCCCGTCAAATGGCGCGTAAACCACAGCATTATAGAATGCGGTATGTGTATCACCATTAATCGTCACTGCTATTGCTGTTATTGTTACATAGCCCATATATTGCCTATGTGCAGTTAATGCACCTGTTGCTGGGTCAACAGAAATAACATCTGGCTTGTTCGATGAAAATACAATGCTGTCAATCGTGCTTCCTGTGTCGTTTACGGGGGCAATGGTCATGGGATTTCCCAACTCCACTCTTACAAAAGCATCTGCAAAGTAAAATTCGTGCGGGTTTGTATCAATTATTGTTATGCTGTCAACGGCTATATGATTCAACCATGAACGTAACACTATCTGCCCTTTTTGCGGTGGTTGCAACGGTGCGCCGTGAATGATTGGATTGCTGTTTAATTGGACAAAATCAGTAACGTTTTCATCCCAAATAAACAGATTTATATTTTCGTCCAGTGCCTGAATTTTAAGCCTGTGCATTTCACCACGGGTAAATGCGTGATATGCAACGGGTATTTCATTAAAATCCCAGTTGTGCATTACGGTTATTCTGTTGTCACGAATCATAATTGCCAAATTATTGTCAGGTGCGGCGTATCTTATATGAAAGACAGCAAAATCATCTGCACCAGCCTGATGCGGCGATGTGATGGAAAAATCAATAATCGCATCAAAGTTATCCCACTGTCTGCCTCTCGTTTCAGCACGTGCCCAACCGCTGTTGATATTGGTAGTAAGTCTGTTGTCATACCGGCGCATAGAAAATATCGGGACATCCCAAAACAAGGTATCCACCGTAAAATCATCAAAAAACGTAGGCCCATTAAAACTTAAAGGCGCAATAGTAACAGGCTCAATTACATAAACCTTAATTGTTTTTACAATGGGTTCAATGACCTCTTCTGTATCGTCCATGTCTTCATAGGTTTGCGTTCCATTTGGATAGTTGTAAACATCTACATTAACCGCACTGGGCGTAGTGACAGCCCAAAACGTAACCTTAACATCGCTTTCTCCAATGTCACGCCCTTTAATTTGGGCAACGCCATCTTCTATAAAAACGTTTGGGCTTACCAATACAAAATCTTCATTGCTTGAAATTTCAACACGCAAAATATCCTCACTAAGTAAAACAGTGAGCTCTGCACTTTCTCCAATTTCTAAAATTAATGTTTCTTGGCTTAACGCTTCCGCAGAAACAAAAAATGTTGTGCTTTTATCTTCTGGTTCCACAGTCTCCGCTTCAATGTGCGCATAATCGTTATTGCCATTATAGGCCAACACAACAGGTATACTGCCAACAACAATAATAAATGCCAGCACAAAGGCCAGCACCCGTCCAGTGGTTCTCATTTTATCATCCTCCAAATATTTTTATGCCAACTGCCCACAACAACCATATATCGGCACAATATGCTGAAACCTTTAGCAATAAATCTTATTTTAACAAAACATCCCCTTATGTTATACTCTGCAAAAAAGGAGTGAGCAAAATGCAAACCATTTCACTAAAAGTCACAGGCATGAGCTGCGCACATTGCGAAAAAGCAGTGACAAACGCCCTGGAGGATTTGGGGGTGGCGTCTGTCACTGCTTCGGCTAAGCATAATTTAGTTGAAGTTACGTTTGATTCGGGCAAAGTGAGTGCCGATGACATTCAGGCTGAAATTGCTAATGTGGGGTATGTGGTGGGCTAATTTTTAGCCCGCCGCTTTGCCATTTCCGCTTCAAAAAAATGAATGATGGGGATGAGGGTCATTGCGGTAAGCCCACCTGCAAACCCGTTGTTGTACAAATTCATGCCGCCATGAAAAATGCCTACATTGGTGGCGAGGGAAAGATGTACAAACCCCGCAAGCAAGCCCCACTTCCAGCCAAAACGCTTGGCAATGGGCGCAAGGCACGTGCTGAACAACACGGCCAGCATAAAGCCCCTATGGTTGAAATATAACGGGGTGAACATGCTGCTGGTGACTGCCGCAATAAGTGCGCCTGACGCAATGGTTGCCGAACTGACTAAGGATTTACCAAATGCCCCAAACCCAATCACCGAAACAGCCCCGCCAAGCACCGGCCCCGAATATTCGGCGCGGGTGACTAGCATCAACGCGAAACAACCAAGCCCCAGCAGCCCCATGGATACATAGGCCTTTTCGGAATATTTTTTGAAAAAATCATAATCGTCGGCATCTAGGTCTATCAGCTCTCGTATGGACAATGCGCGGGCTTTTGTTAATGTACCGCAAATGAGATAGTAAAATGCCATAACCAGCAAAAACATGGATAGCTCGAAGTTATGCCCGCTGCTCCAATATGGTAAAATCTCTTGGTCTACACCCAACGTGCGGAACACCGCAAAAAGCCCCAACCCCAAAATACCCGCAGAAAAACCGACATTATACAAATTGAGTCCCTCGTGAGACTTACGCATGGCCGCCGCAAAGGGTGTCATAATAAAGCCAATAAATAATCCGATACATATGCCGAAAAAAATACCTAGCCAAGTGGGTAGATAATAAACAAATGCCAGCTGCGTCACCGCCGGGGATAAACAGGTGGCAAGCACTGACGGTATCACACTGTTTTTATGCGGCGTTCCTGTAAATTTACTGTAAACCCATCCACCCATGATAATGGGCAGCATGTTTGCAGGGTTTTTTCCAAAAAAGCTCATGCCAATGACCACACCCAACGTGCCAATGGCCAGGCCGCTTAGTTCTAGTTTGGCAAATTTAAATGCCGCAAGTGACAGCAAACCGGTTAGCCCAACATTGACAAATGCCGCACCCACGCCGCCTGTATATACATAGTCAGTGATGAGAATGTCGGGTGAGACAAATATAATCCATGTGCCCTGAAAAATTTCCATTGGGGTGTCGTGGATGAAGCCTTGTAGAATAAATAGCAGAAATAAGACCGTATGCACACGATATGGTTTTTTTAGAAATTCATCATGCATTAATTTATTGTTGTGAATCTTTTCCATTATAGACAAAGCAAAAAGCCCCTATCTTAGTATCACGTATATGCATATACCTTAGCGTACATCTTTATGCCTTCTTAGTCAAGCTTATAGGGTTATGTTCACGGAAATCAATTTTCAAACAACGCGAAAAAATGCTAAACTATCATCATGGAAAAACGATATAAAATGTCAGAGTATTTCAAGGCAGTAGAAACCACAAGCGAGCACAAAGGCTATTTTTGCAGTGTAGGGGAGGCATTGGCAATAGCAATACTGGGTACATTTTGTGGGCTAAAAAATAC
>Ga0123352_10013565_pt1 | contig 12931 bp, 8 predicted proteins | sample TergutLab28metaG_FD_89700 | JGI IMG/M metagenome (GOLD analysis project Ga0123352, IMG submission 89700) | Labiotermes labralis P1 segment gut microbial communities from Petit-Saut dam, French Guiana - Lab288 P1 | ecosystem: Host-associated > Arthropoda: Insects > Digestive system > Gut ... | reverse complement strand
CCCCCCCCCCCGTGCCCATTAAAAATAGCATATAACAAACGTCACAGTTGCTGAGATCTCACCATCGTGACATACCCATACCAATCCTGTAAAACACTACCACCATACTTTCGGATGAGAAACCTGATGATGGCCACATTAGGCCGAAACATGTAGTTACTATCATCCTTTATTAAACTTCTTTTTAGATATTGTTGTGTTATTGACTGATACCTACACTTGTTGTTTATATACACACAACGGTGATGGCTCATTTTAGAAGTGCCACAATATTAAGACATACGCGAAAGTGTAGTTCAGACTCCACTTCTTCCAAACTACGGTACTAGATGGAGATTAGTGTTTATTTTCAGTATCCGGCCGCTTTATCCCCAAGGAGAAAGACTTCGTTACCAATTTTCTATAGTACCTGAAACCTACCACCATTTATTATGATGTCGTATATATTTCTCTTGTTTTTTACGTCTGGCTGTACACGGGTGCTTGGGAAATCCGTGTATAATAATATACGGGTTTCCCAAGCAACTGTGTACAGCGAGATGGAGCCTCTTGTAAAACAAAGTGTTCTGTAGACACTGACAGTGTTGCATTTCTTCTTTCCCTTACATTTATACATCGACATGGTATCGAAAATAATAATTCCTACCTCTAAAGGGAATCGAACCTTGTCTACTCTCACCCTGAACCCGCTCACTTTACTGACTATACTGTTAAGGTTTGGGGCACGTGGTAGCGCAGTTGGTTCAGGCACTGCGTTACAAGTCGGAAGGTCGCGGGTCCAATTCTCGGTGTCATTGGAATTTTTCATTGATATAATCCTTCCGGCCGCAGCCTCTAACAGAAATGAGTATCGGGAAATCTTCCTCTGGGGCAAAGGCGGCCGGTGTGTAGGCCTGGAAACCTTACCACTTTTATGTGACGACTGTCTTGAAATCTCGGAACCTCAGCCTCTTAAAACCCTCAGGGCTTGTCCAGGGCTGTACAGGGATTGTTCATCTTTACTATTAAGGGTCATAGTAACAATAACAGCAATAGGGTATGACGTATTAAGAACTTTTGTCATTGATTGCGATCGTACTGCAGGCCTGTTAATAGCACATCAGTTATTTAGGACAGCCATAAAAGCGAAACTTGGGAGATATTTTGCAACGAGATATGATGTCGGCAAACGTAGTGCCATTTTGTAGAAGAATTTTGACACTGTTTATCTAAGAAACAACCTCGAGCTCTTCCGTGCTCAGTAGAACACAATGTACCAAATTCTGAATTCATACCAATGAAGTCGTTTTCTTTTGGATAGAAATCAGTTTTCGACTTAAAATAACAGAATGGGATTACGTGACTGCGTAATGAAAATACAGACGATACTTACAGTAGAACATGAAGAAGGTCTTCCCTTGCCAAGTGAGCATGAGTGTCATTACTTTCATGAACATACATGTTTACAAAAACAATAGTTTGTGTAACGTTTCATCTTTCCTACACCGCGTTTACTTGTATTTAAGTTAATCTGTCAAGGTTTACAAATTAGCCTGCTGAATAACGTAACCACATTGAAAGGCAAAGAGTTTGTTTTCAGTAAATGTAAATTAAATATTGATGGTATTCCAACCAAGGGAGAGATTCATAGAGGGGTTTAATGGAGAAAATGAGGGAGAAAGACCATTTGGATGACTTATGTATAGATGGGATATATTATTAAAATGTACCTTATAGAAATAGAATGGAAAATTTAGTGATTATCATATTGCTAAAAATTTTACCAATATTGGTCCCTTTTGGACACGATATTAAACAAAATGGCTCAATATAATGCGAGAAATTTATAGGGTAACTGAAGATTTTTTTTTATAATATAATAAGAATTTTTAGATTGTAAAGTAAGGCTGTGCTCCATAAAGGTGTGATACTTCATTGTTATTGCTACATTCTCGGATGTTTGCAAGATACGCATTTTGGTATTATTGGTGACAGGATGTTGAAGTAAATAGTGGTGGAGTGGCTTGTATTCTTGTGACGGACGGACGAACTAGGTAAATGTAACCTTGTATTTCATGATCAGTTGCCCGTTTGGGGAAATGCATGTACGCAGGCCTTCCCTTGGGTGTACATGCATATATATATACACGTAATGAGACCTGTGTTAGTTACGCTGATATATTCTTCATAAAATTTGTTATGAAAATTATACTCCATAGATTGTGACATGTAAACCCAGGTTACATGTGAAATTAGTAGAAGAGAAACAAACCAGTAAAGTATGGGAATTCACTGGAAGATATAAAATCGTGTTCCTGTAGACTTCATTGAATTTCTTAGTAATCCACCTCGTTTTTCACGTATCCTAACAAAGAATTCTATTTCCTCCTCAGAGTGCCCTAATACGGAATGCACTTCAATTAGTATCTTCATCATCTCTTCGTTCTCTTTCTGTCTGTGGATTTGATCTCTTTCATCTTCCACCTTTCTGCTCTGCAGCATTTGTTAACAATTTTACGTTTCAGCAGTTTCTCCCTTTCCTCTTGTTTCCAGCCACTGAAGCCATCTCCACTTTCACCCTTCTATTATCCACCGTGTCAGAGATCTTTGTACTAGAGTCAATTCTGACGTATAAAATATAATTTATATTGTCACTCCTCACGTATGACGTCTGATATTGTTTCTGGATGATGAATTGCTGCTACCACTGTTGGCACAGAAGAATAATTTCATATTGTGGTTTCATTTGATGTCGAACCTCCATTTCTGCCTCCGATTGATACAGTCTTCCGTATGGCAGTTTCCTGTCTTCTGATAGAAATCGTATGTGGGTTGTAACAGTAGAAAGTGAAGATGAAACGTATGAAGAACGAGCTAGACAAACGTTCGTAGATTTAGTTTTCGTAAAATTAAATTTACTGAATTCATGCAATTGTGTCTGCCTTGTACAATGTACTTTCAGCTTATGAATCCTTGAAAAATGTGACAAAGCTCAAATATTTGGGAACACACTTTATCTTGTTCATATCTGTGCATTAACATCACTATAACAAACACCGACATTTGCACTCATATATTGTTAATTCGCCACTTTATTAACTCTTAGTTAACTCCAACACGTTTCAACCCTTAGAGGGTCATCTTCAGGGGGTGTACATGATACATTCTAACAGCGTGTGTCATTGAAATGAGTAACCAATGGTAAAACTGGTAATTATTCCTTTGGTTGTAAGTATTTGTCAGGCTTGGTCTAAGTAATAAGGGAAGGACATGAGATTTGGTTGTTTGAGAATAAGTTACAGATCATGATATTTGGGCCAGACAGGTAGGAAAAATTGGTAAAATTCTCTAGAAAATTGATTTGTGAGGTGTTTAATGGTATGTACTCCCCACATTATAATAGATGTTTTATAAAATCAGGGAGGATGAAATTATTATGTGGCACGAGCGGAGCAGAAGAGAAATAGAGTACATTGTTTTGGTTGGAAGACGAGATAGAAAGAGACGCTTGGAAATAAATTAATGAATGCTTTTTAGGGGAACGCCGTTTGTTGTATCACACTAACTCATAAATAACGCACTGTGCGTGAAAACTTGGATTTATTACTCTTATGCAAGTGTTAAAATACAGTAACGATTTTAATTTGTAGGATTCGTCGTCTGGACTTCACGTTGCTTTAAGTGCTTCTGCTGCTGCAGTGGTTTTATGTCTGCCTGTACATGTGTCGGGACTGTACATGTGTCGGGAATTTGGCACTACTATTTTTTAACCATTTGCCATTACTACAAAAATATCGTCATTAAAAAAGATGAATAAAATATTTTCGAATTATCCAGACTTATCGTTTATGAGAAATAAACAAAATATACAAAAAATAACATTGAATATTTAGGAAATAAACCCCGGTGATAACCAAGGTAGGCCTGTTATCATAACAGCTAAAAGCGATAGGTTTGAATTGTCGGTTTAAATCGTGGTCTGCAGGAAGTACTTATGGTGTCATCTGATCCAAGGTTCCCTTAACATTCAGCGCAAGCAGCTGGACTCCTAACTTGCAGATTTATGGGTAATTTGGATTGAGTTCAAACAGAACCTTTTCGATCAGTTATGTTTCAGTTCAATTTATGACCTTCCCTTCGTTAAAGAGCATAACATTCGTGGGTAACATATAACGTGAGGGCTCTAGACTACAGTGCTGACACACAAAATCCTCACATTGTCTTAGAGTCCTTATTATTTTTGTTTCATGATTGTCATTGTGTGCAGTTTTGAGGTAGGTATGGTTTTAATTTAATGGAAAATATCGCAGTGAATTTGTGGAACGTTCAACAGCAAGTCGTTCTACATATTGCGGTTGTTAAGGGGCTTTCAGTAATATACTTCAAAGTAAGGCAAAATGTAATACAAGTGTTTTCACTGTCACAGAGTGTATACACTTGTACATGTGCACGTAAAAGGTAAAGCAGTCTCATTACAAGTCCGGAGGGGCCCAGAGGGTTCCAGGAAGTTCAGGTTCCCAGATTTCGTGACAACGGCACAGGATGGTTGTAGGTTTCAGCCTTACGCACCGGCCGCCTTTACCCCCAGGAAATGCTTCTGATACTCATTTCTATTTGAGTCTGAGTCGACCCCAGGGACATAGTGCGATCGGAAGGGTTTTATGTCAATAAAAAATTCCAATGACACTAGCTGGAATCGAACCAACGACCTTCCGATTTGTAGCACAGCACCTGTGCCACCGCGGTCCCCACATGTATACGTAGTTCTATCAAAATAAAGGTAAGTAGTTGTGTTCGATGAATATGGAACTATTTTGTTTTCAATATCTCCTGGTTGCGTTGATGAAGGTCAATTTTCTCGGAACGTAAAGCCTTGTCGACTGCTAAATAATCACCAGGTGATAAGAGGTAATGCCCAAGAAGACGCCAATTTTGAATTCACATTCGTACTGCAGCCACCTGGCTCGTAGCGCTACCTGACATTCCATAATCAATATGAGCATTCGCTTCCAGGAAATCTTTTCTTCAGCTACTGTTGTAACTGCTTCCACTCATTTCACATATTTTGTTTTGTTAACCTTTTTTTTTGTATCCAAAATACTGTTTCTGCGTCTATCAACTCGACTGTTAGACTGTCTGAATCATTTGCCTCACGTAGCATACAATTCCCTCTTCATTTTCTCCGTTCCGACTGCAGTACATTTAAGGCTATATGCGAAGTACGTTGTTCCAACAGTGAAGGCAGGATAAGTTCTGATGTAAAACTTATGCTATGTTAGCTTGCCATTGCCTTTGCATCATCAGTCTAGCTCCAGTTTATAAACGCCCTCAGTTGCTCTGTCTGTTTCACAATGGTTACTATAACGTAGGATTCTCGTAGACAGGGGTGGATACTTTGATTATCCTCGTAAGGTAATTTGTATTTCCGACAATTCCGTTTGTCGATCGGGCTGAGGGTTTAATCAAAGGACTTAATAGATTATTTTTATTAATTGCCCTTGTTGGCGTATTTGGACGTTGAAATTTTTCTATTCAGTAGTCTACATCACTGTTGGTCGAAGGTATGAGAAGTTGCATTGATGGTCGTTATGATAGTTGGATGCGGGTTTAGCAGCAAGAAATATTTTATTGCCCACATTTTTTCGGAATGTGGAACAGAAGATGTACCTACAGGACTTTCGTGTAGAGATCTGATGAAAACAGACTACTTGGAAGACCTCAACGCAAATGGGAGGATAATATTAAAGTGGATATTCGAAGATTGGGGAGGGGAACCATGACTGGATTGCTCTGGCTCAGAATGGGGACAGGTAGCGGGTGTTTGTGAATGCGGCAATGAACCTTCGGGTTTCATAAAATGCGGGGAATTTCTTGATTAGCCGAGGACTTCTTAGCTTCCCAGGAAGGACTCGTCTCCACGGAGTTAGTTAGTTAGTTAATCAAAACTGTAACAGAACGTAGTTATACTTCAGGTGACACATTTTGGAATACGGATATCTCACTTTTGTAAGAACCTTAAAATTACACTCTTCAATGCATTGACACAAAACACAGTAACAAATTAATCAATCATAAATCCTCCCCAATTTTATGTACATTACGTTGACAAGATAAACGGTGTGATATAAATTCTCAATTTCTACACATTGCTGCCGATATCGCCGTAGGCGAAACCAGTCTTTCTCAAATTTCATATTGATTTCTACTCGCATGAACATTTTATTAAAATTTTATGAGCTGGAGTACAAAATAAGATGCTCAAATTGATTTATTCCAGGCTTCCGCCACGTGTAAATGAGATTTTCGCTCTTTGGGGATGTTGTGAAGCGTAGATTGGTTGCTTGTTACCAACATTGAAGGTCAAACTTTCGGTCTCATATTCAAGGGTCTTGAACTTTGAAAATGGGAACCATTGTTTATCCTGAAACCTCGGTAACAAATTAGAAATCTAGGCTTCGTAAAATCCCAGGATGCCGATGATCTGATTATGATATCTGACCCAAGATTAGAAATTAGGGAGAGGGTCGGGTACGTCAAAACACAACTGTCTTGTATCCTATTTATTATGTTGACGACATGTTTCGGCCACTGTGGGCCATCTTCAGGTCACAAAAGTATATAATGAGGAAAACTATGCAGAGTATGATCATAGTATACGAGTAGGTGCATATTCTAAACTTTCAACGAGATCTCGTTGTCGGTTGGATTATATATGTATAATTATATACGAGTATATAATATATATTATATATGTATAATCCAACCGACAAAGAGATCTCGCTGAAAGTTTAGAATATGCACCTATGCTCTGATCATACTCTGTATAGATTTCCTCTATAAATATTTTTGCGACCTGAAGATGGCCCACAGTGGCCGAAACATGTCGTTGTCAGCATAATAAATATGATACAAGACAGTTGTGTTTTGACGTACCCCACACCGTCCCAAATGCTTATAACACAACGGGTATGATGCACCCAAGATTAGAAATTTGTAAAGAGTGAAGTTCGATACAACACTGATCTCTAAAAGCAGGAAGTTGCAGATAGATAAAGGGTAAACAAATCTACGCCACTTGGAATGATGCGTTCTGGTCTACTTGCTGTTGCGGTCCCCAGTATATCCTGAACCTCTAAAGTGTATTTTGATGTGTGTGCGTGACCGGCAGTTGTGATCTGTACATCCACTCTTCCTTTCTTACATGGGTCAGCCAGCGAGCGTTCGAAAGGGATATGCAGGCAAACGGACAGACGGAGATACACTCAGTGCTCAACGGCCTTAATACTGGTAGTTAGGAGCGAACATGGTGCATTAGACGCAGTTTGCACGATGGAGTGCATGTCCAGCTGTGTTTTAATGCACATCTTTTCATACATTTATAAGACATAAATGTTTCTGAATTGTCTACATAATATCAAATCCTACCTCACGGAGAACAAGCACCGTTTTCACTGCAAAAACCAGTCATTTAATGTTGTCTAGGAAAATAATCGGCGTTGCTATTGACAGTGATAAAAGGCATAAATACATTGCCCGAGAAAATGAGGCGTTTTTTTAAATGTTGCACCAGCTGGTTCTAAATATTTAAATCACTCGTTGTATACTTTGCGTGCTCTTTAGCTCTAAATGTGACGTAATGTTGATGTGGAACTGATTTCTTGCACTAAAGTGATGGAAACTTCCTGTAGTAGATAGAGTCTACATGAAGCGCTGGAGTTATGACATGCCCAGTGGCACTTGTGTTCGTATCTGCCAAGGAGTGCTAGTGGTACAGGTTGGAGTGTCGGGTAATTTCTAGCCGACAGCAGAGGAAGAGAGAGATACGTGCAGGAGGACCTGGCGTAAAACCCAAGAGGCAGTTCACTGACTCAAGTGTCAGTGGAGAGCTGAAACACTATCCACTAGAGATCTGCACGGTAGATTTGTTACTTCGCATCTGTGCGCACACAGCATGGTGTCGTGTGTATTGATCAGGCAGCAGGTTGCTTGCGGATCCACGTTAAGTGAAGGAAATTGAATTATTATTTTATTATTATTATTATTATTGTTTTGTTGTTGTTGTTGTTGTTGTTTGTTAGCACTATAAATGACGACTTATTAGTGGACTTTGTTCTGCTGGAATATGACGTCACGTCACGAAACAAGCTGTTAAAGACCATTCGAAGGAACATAATGACTTCATCTTCAAGGGTTTTGAAGTCCAACATGTATGCAAAAGCAGAACCAAAAAAGGAAACTCAAGGATCTGAGGCGTATCACTTCAAATTAAAATGTAACATCATTTCCAAATCTTTATTCTCTGATTATATCCTCCTCTCGCTCCGTGCTGGCCTGATAGAATGACTGGGTCTTTAAAAATCCGTAATTGAATAAACGTACTTAAACGTAACAAATAGATACCGTAATTCCACCAGTAGTAGTAGTAGTAGTAGTAGTAGTAGTATATCCTTTATAAGGTAATTCATTCCCATTGTGTTGCTAATCAAATGTATACATTTTCCAGTACACAGTCACATACAACACTGTGTATATATATATATATATATATAAGTCTATTAGGAAGTCATAAGTATTACTGAATGGTGCTTAAAATAGACGGCCTGATGATGGCCGGTAATAAACCGAAACTTGTTGCCTCATCGACGTATGGTGTTGTGTGTGACTGTATAGTGGGAAATACACACACACACACACACACACACACACACACACATATATATATATATATACATTTCCTGCTTCCTACAAAATAATTCCACCGCAGTTCAAAGCGCTTGATTTACAGTATGTAGTAAGCGTGAGGAACACGCAGACACTTCGCACGTTATACATTAATCACTAATAAAACCAGAAGAGAGGAGGCATATCAGGAAGGCCGTATCAAATTAAATGTTAGAAGACGTTTGGTGTGAATTTCTGGGTTGGATTCAACTGACTCCGCAAGAGGATCACATTTGAGCTATTTAGTGATCTTTAGTTATGAACACCCGGAATGTTCTCGACAGAGATATTTATAGCCTTGTGCAAGAATGCATCTACAGATATTTTGGCCTGCAGCAAGACAAACTTGTATTGAAACATGTCGCTCCTGGTTATTGTTCCGACGTATTAAAATCTTGTACAAATGCCCATACAACTCGTAGATATTGGTTGGAGTGAAAATTGTCTATGGTCTACATTAAATATTAAATTTAGCTACCATTTATGGTTTTTATGAAACTGAAGTATGTGACTGGCGACGGAGTTGAAAGTGCTGGCAAGTAAACGGGCAGATGTTTAAGCTTAGACAAAGACGGCTGAGGTGTTGCAGCCCAGCGGGACGTTTCCCAAAATTGCAATTTGTAAACAAAAATGACGTTTAGGCCTATCCTGCTGGGCGCACGGGCCAATGCGTGACAGCGACTTGCGTGCACGCGGTTCCACGCCTGTGCCGGCGATTGACCTTTGTGTGTCGGGCGTGACATCGACAGACTAAATGGCGTCACTGTCAGCAGCAATCTGTTTCTGCTGAAAAAAAATGCCTTAAAATTTGATTTAAGTGTTGTGGAGAGGCGAAGCAAACATGACATATTTAAAAGCCGGTATCAATTAGGGGAATTCCATCACCTCTTTAATGAGTTAAGGAAACATCCCACTACATTTTTTGATTACTGCAGACGTTTACCTTCAACAGTTGATTGTGTGTGTGTGTGTGTATATATATATATACAACAGCACATTTCACACAATATCCGTTGAAGGAAGAATATTTGTGGCACTGAGATAAGTCCAGAATGCTTTACCTTTAACACAAATAATTCAGTCCTGTGACGGAACAAGTTTGATCCATTGTTTTACTGCTACATTCTTAATGGCTCTGACAAGTACATTGGTCGATAAAATAATACATGTGGCAAGGTTAGTACAAGTACAGTATCATGATTACATAATTTGCAGTAAATGCAGTATGAAAGAATGAATGTTTAATATCTATGATCTCTACTACAACAAATTCGCACAAGCAGTTGCAGTAAATTTGTAAGGATAATTAATGCTTGGCATCACAGTACGGTGTTGTTACATCGATACCAATTACGTACTTCGGACGATCCCATAAGCCTACTGTGATCAAAACTGTTCTAGTTGGGGCTGTTGATTAAGCTTAAGCATGAAGTAAATTATTCTGCAGTGCACCTATCTCATCTGCCACCATGTTTTGGAACTGTGACTTCGAAAATAACGTTTTTTGTGAAAGGTAGTTGTTTCACATACGGAACCAGAGACCTGAAAAAATTTAGATCCTCATCGTCAACCTTGCTTAATTAGCCACTCGACGTTCCTGTTCTCCAAACGTAGCGTTTCTTCATAATTTAATCTTTCTCTTTGCAGCCCTTGAGTGCGCCCTCGGAGCAAGATCCTGTTTTTCAGAAGTGGCATTCTATGAAAGCCCCGATTTATTCTCGTAGTCCTGGCTTTCCTCGGCGTTTATAACTTCTTCTCCTGTGATTCTTGCTGTCGTGTGTCGCAGATCATTTTCAACAAAGTCCCTGTTGCGTTAGTCTCTTGAAAACCTCGGAAATTACAGCCTCCGTCATCGAACACGTGAAATCATGACGTGCGATATTGTCGGCTGTTTGTCCTCGCCTTTTGCAACCCTGTTCGCAAAGTGCTTGTCTGCTAGGTTATGGCAGTCCCCCCGTCCTCCCGGTGATCACACCAACACCCTTTATCCGAGCGACCAGGAAGAGCGGACAAAGAACCTTGGTCGCTGCTACCTTCCTAAGCGCCTCTTTATGCGCTCGCCCGCCAGACAGTGCCATGCAAGACAGCTCCACTGACATGTATGTGTTTGTCAGCGCGAGTGGCCAGGAAACGCGCGAGCACGCCAGTCGCTGTCACGCCGCACGTAGCCTTAAGGCGTAGGTATGCGGCCGCTGGGACCGCGGGTTCGAGTTCCGCCGGAGACATGGAGGACGTCAGCGTCGTGTGAGTTTTGTGTGTTTTACAAGTAGAGACTTTTTCAAGGGGCCGATCGCTCGTCCAGGAGAGTCCTGCCGAGTGTGTGCCAATTAGTAGCCCTCTATACCAACGATGAGTGAGTATAAGAGTCTGACTAAGAAAGAAAGAAGAAAAAATGTTAATTGTTTCTAATGATTCTCACAACTGAAATTCAGTAAGTTTGTTCCAACGACTAACCAGCGTCACATAAGAAGTTCATTTTTAATCCATTTCAGTCCAAGAAACCATAAGCTACATCGTGGTTCTGCTAATGGTTTTATCAGTATTGTGTATTTTTCGAATATAAACTTATAATATAGTGAAATTACGATACGAACGCGATTTTTGGAGCGAAGACCCAGGCTGTACTACTGACAAATCGAAGTTCCATTCTTGTCTGGGTAAGAGACTTTCCTCGAAAGCGTCCAGACCGATTCTGGGACAGACCCAGCTTACTGTTCGCTGGGCGAACGGTGGGTGAAATTGATGACTCATCTCCATCTATCGCAGAAGTTTAATGTGAAATGGGGGCGTCTATACTTGAACTCCACTCTCTGCCTTCCAGGCGTGTGGAGGAGCAACTTGGCCGAGCAGATTCACAAAAAGCAATATTTATTGCAAGAGTCTGTACCATATGAACTTACGTAGACCAGTATGATGTGTGAACATGATTAGCATTTCAAAAACATCAAGTTAACAGATGAAGCACCTGTATCAGACGCTTGTGAAATAAACGTTAGCTTTCATCACGATATGCTTAATTTGTAATGTGACAATACTTGTTGTTCACACAGAGTAACATGTGTATTTCTGTGTCGCCATCTGCCCAACGATTTGCAACACTAGCACTGTAATTGTGCTAAGCGTTGCTCTTATCAGACATGACCGCAACTAACTGGATTTGGGTTGCAGTCACAATAAAATGACTGAACTACTAATTGAGTCGAAATAACTGAAGCGCAGATGCGTTCACAGCTTAGTGCTTGAGTAGACGCATGTAATAGAGGCGTTACAGTTGTACTATGTTCTATAATTATGTTAACATATGGTTGTTTACTGATGAACACTAAATTTACCATACTTGTATTTTATGGTATCGTCAATGGTACACAGTTCCAGTAGATCGGGGGATTATTTGGGAACCCAAATCTCATTTGTTAATGTAAACAACTACTCTCTCTCTCTCTCTCGATTTCAAATTCAGCACAAATTTTGGGATGTGTACGTCACCCGAATACTGATAATGGTTCGGATAATGATGCATTGCATAATTAATTCCCCATGACCGTTGATACAAATATGTGTCTTCACTGGAGAGCGTTATTTAAAAAATGTATGTGCTGTGTGACACACAGTGCAGCATACGTTATGCATCGCATTTGGAATGTACCCTTATAGTGTAGCATAGAGCATGTTAGGCGATCATTCACATATATGTGTTTTTTGCTTTCCAGGCCTTGGTTTTATGAAGACATGAAACACTGGAATGGTCTGAACAATTTCAATGTGAACTAACCTTCTGATGAATCTTTTTATTTTCCCAGACTATAAACACTCTATCGTTTTGGTACGCTTCATTTTATTACCCACAGCGAGGATTTTCAAGTTACGTACACAACGACATATTTTGCTTGTCTTAAACTGGAACCATCATTACATCTCTTGGTCCGGCTTTGTTTAGGCGCATTTGCAAAACAGGAAAAAGTGTCTGTTATCTTCGTCATGTCTGTTCGCCTGTCCGCATGGAACAAAGCGGCTCCCACTGGACAGATTTTTAATAAATTTGTTATTTGAGTATTTTTGGAAAATCTGTCGAGAAAGATCAAGTTTCATGAAAATATGACAAGAATGACGGGTACTTTACAAGAATAGCAATATATATATATATATATATATATATATATATATATATATATAAATGTGTGTGGGTGTGTGTGTGTGTGTGTGTGTGTGTGTGGGTGTGTGTGAGTGGGTG
>Ga0123352_10013559_pt1 | contig 12935 bp, 9 predicted proteins | sample TergutLab28metaG_FD_89700 | JGI IMG/M metagenome (GOLD analysis project Ga0123352, IMG submission 89700) | Labiotermes labralis P1 segment gut microbial communities from Petit-Saut dam, French Guiana - Lab288 P1 | ecosystem: Host-associated > Arthropoda: Insects > Digestive system > Gut ... | reverse complement strand
TGCCCATCTTCAGGAGAACAAGACGTATGTTACTGCATGTGGTGTGCTGCGCTGGTTCTGCTGGATGTGGTTGGTAGCGGTTGTGGGGCGCTGCCTTGTGGGTGCGAGCACTGTGAAGGTTACCGTTCGAACCAGCGCAGCACACCACATGCCGTAACATACGTCTTGTTCTCCTGAAGATGGGCATAGTGGTGCCCGAAACATGTTGAGAAATTGTTAAAAATAAACATCTAACTGTTGCATCTTGTTGGTTTTCTCTCTCACTTCACAATTTGCTCACGATGCACGGTCACAGAAACCTAAAGTTTAAAAATTGATGAAATATACTAAGAATAAAACGTGCACCAAGTTGGTTTCATTTACAAGATTATGTAAAGATGCACGGTCAACAGATCTTAAAAATTTATTTATTTATTTTGTATTGATATTCTTGTTCCAGTTTTTCTGTAAACATAGTTGTACAAATTCTATTCTCAAGGCTGTTCTTCCCTTGCTATATATACCCACATAAGAGTACAAACTGTGAGGTACTGAGATATCAGTTTCCATGTAAACTGTGTATATATATATATATATATATACTTCATTCTTGTGTTCAACCTAATGGTCTTTTAGGCCAAAACATGAAGTTTAAAATAATGGAATATATTGTTTTGTTTTGATTGGGTTTAAGTAATTCTGATTGCTCAAAAGCACAATGGGGATGAATTATCTTAAAACTTTAATATTGTTTTTATTATTAAACAACATGCTTGATTGTATGACTCCTGTGTCAATAGGTGTTCCAAAGGTGTGGAAAGTAAAGTTTTTATTGACATTGTATGAATTGTTACAGGATTGCAAGGACCGTTTCAGTTGAATGTGGAAATGAAGCATAGTAAAAAAAAAAGTACATTTGAAGAACTTAAGCCAGCTAGTATCTCATTGGAAATTATATCAGAAGATAGGCTTGTCAGGAGTTTGATGTTTCTAATATCTTTTTTTTTTTTTTTAATATTCAGGACTGTTATCCTGTGCGTACAAAGAGCTTAGATTTTGTGAATGCACCTACACATGTCAATGTGGTGCTGAATATTTTCCGTCAATTCATGACAGAGAAGCTGCGGCAGAGGGTAAGTACTAAATTGTATAACGATATTGTACTACTGCCGTGGTGTAGGCATATAATTGATTTCCTATATTACTGTCAGATAATAACCAATTATCAAGTACTTGCTCTTAGCAATTAACCAGAATGTGCTAGATACATGGTTGTATGTGACAGTAACACATAATAAATCTGTTACAAAGATGTGTTCTCACATTGTAATCTCGTATTGAGATTTCAAGTGTAATTTATTTTTTAAGCATGTAGCCTTTTCATTGGTGTGCTTCTAATGAAGATATGTTCTTCCCTCTTGAAGTGACAGTATAAATATCTGAATTCCTATGTAAAAACAATTTCCTATTATTAAAATTCAGTTTGCATACTTATCTTCCAAACATCTGAATCATGGTTCAAAAGATATGACATTTCATTTCCAGGACTGTGAAAAATAGACCTTAAGGGACAATAAATTCTCACTTTCACTTTCGTAATGGTATGATCTGTCAAAGCTGATCTCAGTGGCTGCACAGTTCAAAGTATGGGTCCGCAGCCACTTGCTTGCTGGGATTGTAGGTTTGATTCCCGCTGGGGGCATGGATGTCTGTCACTTGTGAGTGTTGTGTGTTGTGAGGTAGAGATCTCTGCATCGGGCTGATCACTCGTGCAGAGGAGTCCTACCGAGTGTGGTGTGTCTAGCTGAGTGTAATCATGAAGCCTTGGTAATGAGGAGGCCCTGGCCCACTAGGGGCTGTTGCATCATGGGGGAGGCATGATCTGTCAAAAGGTTATGAGCTGCTGCTTTTAAGATTAGCGCATTATTGTCCACAGCATAGAAACTTTTGTTATAAGTGGTGGTATAAGAAGCACCAATGATGTTTCAATGTGAAATAGAAATGGCACCACAGAGGTCAGAACATAACGCAGATTAAATAACAAGCTCATTGTGTTATTAAACATATTTAATTCCATGTGAAATCTCAGGCTACTGCTGTGGTGTAGTTTAGGTCCTTTGTCTTCTGGGATGTTAAAACAGCTTATGTTTGTAATTGTTTATCGATGTTTTTGGACAAATAGGCTGTCTTGAAATGTCAGGAAACAACTATATACATATATGCTGTGTATCATCCTATAAGAGCAAAGACCCCATATTTAATTCTGTGTTGTAAAGTTAACCTATGAGGCTTTCCACTGTTTCACCATTCAATACAACCCAAGTTACTGTGACCCTTCTTGGGAAGGTGTTAGTCATTCAGCTGTTCTAGAAATGCCCCATTTTTATTCCAAGGCTGCTTAATTTTGTAATGTCTGAATGCAGAGGATGCTTGTTGCTTTGATTTCTTATGTGGCCCTTGTTGGTCACAGTGTAGTGAGTTGTACTTGGTTAAACGCATGTTATAAAATTTATCCATGACTTTTTTGTGTCATATATCAGGTACATGTGCATGGATGCAATCTGGCATCTCTGCATACTGTTGTTGCACCTGAACTCTTGCCAAGGGAGTATGGTGGATCAGATGGTACACTTCAGAATCTCATTGGTGAGTGATGACAAGAAGGGTAACTAGTGTATCAGAAATGCAAGTCTGAACCTTAAGTGACTGGGTTGGTTTTGAAACTTTAGTGCACAGTTTGTGTAAAATGTATTATTTGAACATAAAAAGATGAAATTATGGAATAAACAGCATTCTGTGGGGGAGGGAACAGAGCTCATGCAGCATGTCTTTAAAATGCAGCCAATTTCTTTGTTGTCAAAATATATAAAATGAACTCAAAGGGGTGTGTTCAGAGTTTGTTTAAAGTTTGACATTTTGTAGTTGGGTCCTCTGAAACACAAAATTCATCCAAATATTACCTAAAAATTTAGTTCCTCGCTGTTAGCACATGCTACTCCAGTGTGAATTAATGTTGTTCATAAGAATAACTGTAGTTGTGCTAATCATACAAAACTCATGAATGCACTGAGTGGGCATGCAGAATGCTGAGATTTTGCATTAAAGCAGGTGGTAATTACAGTATTTGCTGTGCTTTAGGGTTAAAAGGACAAATGCAAACTAATAAACTGGTAAATCTCTGTTCTTATTCTGTTGACTGTTGGTTTCAGAAGTCATTAGAGGCTTTATGTTTTCTTTCTACAATTACTTTATGTTATTTTCAATAGGGCATATCATCATAGTCGCATTTTTGTATCTTGTGTTTTCATTCATTTTAAATACATTATACTTTACTTTAAATTCGCCACATATAAAACTTACAGTGTTTTATTTGGAATATCAAATATAATAACACAAATTTACTCTTGCTTCAGACTACTGGCAGCATCATGTGACAGAAAAACGAGAGTGGTTCCTTCAAGATGAGAAGTACACGGCCACCACCTAATCATTGCATTCAGTGATGGTTATGTAAAGAATAATGTAATATTTTGTTTCCAGAAGAAGAAAACAAAATGACTCTAAGATAATTTTATTTTTAAAGAATACTTTTGTATAGAAATAATATGCACCATACAGCATGTATAAAATACATAAATTTTTATATTATTACACGACAGACAGTGAACATTGCTGTTGAGTGGATTGCTTTCCTGCTTTGTACTTAGGATGTCCTGGGGTCAAATCTTGGCCCAAAGCCTGGATATCATAAGTCAGAAATTTGTGGTTTTCCTCAGTCCCTGACTGGTTTTGCAGATCCAGACCTATGAAGCTGTATAGGTGTGTCAGATTTTGGTGATGAACAGTATGTAACCCTTATCAGGAGAACTATCCTTGAGATACACTTGGGGTAGAAGTGTTTGACTGTGCATGGTTCTTTCTTAGAGTTAGATATGTGTAATATGAAATTCTGCACTTTATATTTCCCACATTCATGTATTAGTGGTGGATTTAAGTGGGAATTTCATATTCTGCAAAACATGATTGTTGAAAATTTGTTAATGCAGGCATCAAGCTTGTGAAATAAGAGTGGAGTTGAGTTAAATTGTGTGTTTGTTTGGGTGAACAGTGTGATTACTGGGTGGCCTTTATTGATAGAAAATTAATAAGCCAAGGTTTAGGTGCCCTCTAATGACTGATGTTCACATCAAATATGAGAGGTTGTCTGGTGGGTAAGTTCAATGGCAAGGTGAGCATACATTTTTGTTGGCACTATTTGTGCTTTATATAAACTATTTCATTTCAATCTCGTGTGTGGACAACAGTTGGCACAAATGAAATTTCCCTTAAACGTATGCCCCTCAGTTCTGAATTTCAAGAAAATCATTTCTGTGTAGTTTGAGAGCTAAGGCCAGGCAGGTGTGATCTACTAATTTACTGGTATTTATTTTGTGGTTATTTTCATTATCTTTGTGTCATATTACATCAAGTAAGTCAGGGGCATCCAAAGTTTTCTCCTGACCCCAACTATTGGACCAAATGATCAGATATTTGTGTGGCTGCATTCACTCATTTGTACAGTGAAGTATTTTAATGAGGCTTCCGTGTTGTACATGTTTTTGACATTGGACATGGGCACGTGGTGAAGTGTGGCCTGTTAGGTATTAAAAATGTGGATATTCCTGCAGTAATGTAACTGTGTCGGGCTGGTTTGCCCATCTAGCCTATTACTTAGTGGATTAGATTAAAAATATTACCAAAAATCTCAAGTAGACCACACGTTGAATGATCTTGCTCAAGACAATGCTCTAAAAGTGCTACAAATAATGGTTTGTTTTACCTTTGAAGACTAAAACAGACCTACATTTTACATAAAGATGCGGTTTGTATCTAAACAAGAACACACATCTTCCATTAGAAAGTAAATGCTGTGTAGTGAAATTCAGCAGTGTGTGACAACCATACAATTTGGTGCTTGAACAAAATACATCGCTTCTGGTGTTAAACCTAGAGACATATATAAATATACCATCCACAACACTTTTAATACAGGTTTATTGTCTTATCAGTTATGCATAATCAAATGAATACTGTCAACAGCTACATGTATCATAGTTCTTTAGTGTCAGACCAAGTGGTACATGTACTAACCACTGCATATTGAGGGGTTAATCGTCTCTAACGAGTAGCGGTGCATTGAGTCATATGTATGCACGGTCAGTTCTTGGCTCACGTCGGAACGGCCAGGCAACTTTACACCTGTTGCAAAATACTCTGTTGGGAGTACAATATTTACTGAGTTTCCTGGCATTCTATTTCGCTGTCTAAATGAAACTAAAGTGTTGCCTGTTACACGACGTTTTTTAAACTCAAAAAAAATGATTGCCTTGCATTCCTCCCTACCAGCTTCCCTGTTCCCAACCGCGCTAACGGATGAAGTTAACTGCCGATATCAGTACATTATAATTACATGATATTTACTACGTCCATGAGCTATGTGACGATTGCCAATAGTGTCTATTTGCATCAGCTTTTCCATCACAAGCTCGGGATTTGGGAAAAACAAGTCGCGATACGTGTTCTCCAAGATATACAATAGGCAACCATGCGCCACAAGTCCGGAAAAAATACAAATTATTTCGAAATCTTTTTAAGGAACATACATAAGTGCACTATTTGTCGTGCAAGCTGCACGGTGAAAATCTCTCGCGAATGTCTGCCGCCCTAGGACAACCACGGTATTACAGTTACAGTACGCCCTCTGCAGTACCCAGACTGAATAAAAGCGCGAAGAATATCACACATGAAGTGCAGTACGAGTTCTGTCACCTGGGCAATGACCGACATTAACTGTTACAATAATATTAATAATTATTTCGTTCTTAATTTACTACAAGCATTATATAAGTAAATTGAAAATAAGTAGCACACGGTCAAAAACCTCTTGTACATAATGCGTAACATGTACGTAAGCTAATGAATTGGACAGACTGAAATTAACTAACGTAGTCAAGATTATGTTGGAGTTGATGTAAATATGGCATAGTTTTAGGGAGATTACAAATATAATGTTACACTTTCCCTAATCATGTGTGACAATTTGCGCTTATTACGAATATCCTTTCCATTATGAATGTACATACATATTTGCTCGTATACTTAAGCGTTAATTTTGATTTCTTAGCGGGAATGAAAATATTTAAAAATAACATGGGCCTATTGTTATTAAAAAAAACTGGAACGGAACATGTAAGTGTGTGTGTGTGCTTGTGGATAATACACACCACATAGCCATAAACTTTAATCCCACTCAAATTTAAGATTGGACCAACTGAAACCATGTACTACTACCTTCGTTTCTACTTTGAACAAAGCATGTTAAACGCGCGAAATCACATTTGAAATAAGTAGGAGAGCTACCGTTACTGCACCCTGCGCGAAAATATTTTGTTTTGCAAGAACGCATTTGACATTATGACTAATGATTTTAAAAACATATTTTACACATAAATGAACATTTTAAGATTACACCATAGATTTTTCATAGATTACGTATTGTTGTTACGTTGTTGGTAACCTTGTCCCCACTGTATAAGATGGCAGATATTTCTAAAGAAGAGCTCCGCAAGGAAATTACCGGTAAATAGCCAAATCTTTGTTGTGGGACAGTTTTGACCACAGAAAATATACAAATTAGTTTACAAAATTATTTTTGGTTATTTTTAAAAGTGAAAATAACTACTTTGTATGGGGGATTTATAATAATTCTCTCTTGTAGTGTGATGTTCTAGCAGTTTATTTTATGTACATCCCAATGGCTTCATGACGCCGTTTGGGCAGTCGATTACAGCACTGACATGGCAGCAGTAAAAGTAAATGTTGTTATTGTGCGTCGTATGTGTTGTAGGTGATAGGTGACCAAATAAATAGATGTATGTAGTAATTAATTAGTTTCTAAAATTTTTAGTTGTGATGGAATGATAATATAAGTGCATCCCGTATATAGACCACTTTTGCATTAACCTTTTATACGGACAGTAATAGCGATAGTTTTACTGGCACACTGGCTGCATTTGTTGTATAGTGGGATTGTTTGAAATTGAAATCGGTGTATAATATTTTGGGAATTTATACAGAAGTATATGTGAAGGTTGTACAGAGATATGATGATGTGCGTAAGCGCCAAACTGTTTTTGAGGTATGTTTGAATTTGACAAGTATATGTGCAGCATCATGATTTGAAAGTCGCGTTGTTTTGGAGGGAGGAATGAATGTTGCTTAAAGCCATTTGAACTACTACTTTGTATATTGTTGATTTTCATTTGAAACAAATTACGAGAGAAATGAATGAGTTTGATAGTTTGTGACTGCATGCTACCAGACATTCGTGATTATCTGGTATACGTGGTGATTAAGCTGAAAACAGACAACTCAGCTAAATAAACAAGGTTGAATTATTTTCACGTTGACAGCCATACTGCATTACCAGTATCAGTGTAACGTAAACTAAATTTGAAATCAAGAATAAACTAAATTAACCTGACCAAATTCAAGGTATGCCCTCATGTGAGAAAAAGTTTTAACCTTGTTAATATAGCTGTATGTCCCTTAATAAATGTAATTGTAATTGTTAACAATATGGCATATCAGCTACTTAGTGTCTGTTTACTTGCTTCTGTTTAATGTACAGAATTTTTTTATTTAAATGTCACCTGGCAAGTTGTAATATTATGCCTGTGTTTGTTCAAGCCATTATATATAGATCACTTTTTTTTTTATGAACTTAATGCTGTAGGTGTCATGGATACATTTCAACAGATTATGGTGCATGGTTGCTGTGTAATAAAAGCAGGGCTTCACAAGGCCAGGCTATCATAGCACCTAAATAATTTCAGAAGCACATATTTGTTGTAAATCACTCTCTTTGTTGTTTGAAAAGCCCACTTTAGAAAGGACTTTGTTACTAAGCAGTTTGCTCATCATCAACAAGAGTTGTATCAGTTTGGCATAGTACAAAAGTGCAGGAACTCTTAAGCATCTTTGTTGTAGTTGGCATGGAAGACAGAATAAAAGATAAGTGAAGGAATTCAGTGGAGTGCTTGGTTTCACATATCTACATATGTTTTTGGAAAAGACTTTGCCTTGTTCTGATAAACAACAGACTGCAGATGTTTCTTCTGTAATTTTATCCATGTCTCTGAACTAGACTGTTGTGGCCATCCCCTAAGCTGACCGTTCTCCACCTCTCCCCCTCACAGTATTTTTATTCTGAATTTTTAATCTTTCTCCAGTAGCCACTACACGAATCCAGAAGGCAGCTCACCCATCTGTTAAGCTGCTGCTATGAATTATATCACACACCGTAGTAGTTTGGTGTTGGGTAGTTAGTAGGGTCTGTGCCTGGTGATGGGCATTAGTTATGACTTTGTTATTCGCTAAGTTAGTAGTTACTGGTGTATGGCATGTTCTGGCAAACTGTGCACATAATTTGAACTTATTTTTGTTTGTATTAAGAACTTACAGTTGTGCTTTTTCATTTGATATGATTCACAGGCGGTTCTTTGGTTTAAAAAAGTGATAGTGTAAAAAGAATATCCATAATGTATATAAATAGCTTGTGATTTTTTTAGACGTATGCCTGCTTGTGTGCACTCACACACACACACACACACACACACACACATGCGCGTATACACACACGCGCACAATGCCAGAACCAGCAATGGTGGAAGGTTTAAGTGTATTAGTCATTCCACTGTAAATCCACCAAACAGAAAAAGTCAAGCTTCTAAAATTTGAAGTGGCACTTAGATTAACAGAAAATTTGTATTGTCTTGTAATAAAGTCCAAGTGATTGTTATTTTTTGAGTAAAAATTTGGGTTATTTTATGTAATCCTAAGCATTCGATATTTGACATCAATATCCGGGGACTGAAAACTGATGAAATGACTCAAGTTTAAACCTTGTATGCCTTTTTTGTTTTGTATTCATATTTCAATGGCCCAAAGATTATAATGACGTGACGACCTTTCAGCAGTCTCACTCACAAGGTTGTTTTTTGGACCTTATACTCAGCCCGTTAATCTGGCTGAATAGTATACAAGGGTTTATAGCATGTGAGTGAAGTAGAATGTGGTGTCAAAAATGGTACTTAAACTCTGTGACATTCACTTTTTAAAATATTTAAGACAGTAAAAACATGTGTGCCACTGCTACGTTAACTTACACATGGCAAGTTGGCAAGGATATTTTTTGGAGTACTGTAAAAGCAGCTGCAGCTAAACAGAAAACACACAGGATCAAAATCTGCCACGTGCACCCACTCTGCCTCTTAAAGTAACTTTTGTTCATTTTTTGTATGCCTTGTTTTTTGTGTATTATAGATTTAAAGCTTACCTAGAGCTGCTGTTGTACCATGCATATAATTCCCATGCACCCCCTCTCCCTAACCCTGCCCCTTCTGAAATCATGGATAGATATTTCATTGCACCTGAGTTGAAAATGACAGTATTACATTCTTCATTACATCGTTTTGATCTTGCAGAAATATTAATCCTCCGTACCTGTATGTTCTGCTGTTTGCACTGCCTTAGACTTCCTGGACTTATTCATAACTGTAGATTAATGCAGAGAAAAATTATAACCTTTGTTCTGTCTTGCTGTCTTAAGATTGAAATTCAGTATCTAACTCATATGTGACCTTCTTACATTTATATATTAAATTTCCTTAATGTGATAAAAACAAAATTTCCAGTAACTGGCTTTTGTAGAGTTCAGCAGCAAATGTGTAAATGGTAGAGATAAGTTACTTTGAAAGTCCTTAGAACAATTTTTGAGGACCAATACATTTTATGCCTTTGCTGTTCAGTAGCAAGGCTCTTCTCATTCCACACAGTAAATATTATTCTCTTCAGACTGCGGTTTCACCAGTTTAGACTAAATTCATGGTAACTGTTCTGTTAACACAGTTGGATGTTGATGTTTATATGATTAATTTTGATTGGTAGTTTGGATGGAATTACATTTATTTGAATGATAGGGTCAGATGTTGCTCATGGCAGTTGGACTTAAACTGCTGTTCACAGCAGATTGTATGCTGACCCATGGACAGTTATATCTAGAGCAAGGTCTTGGGCATAGAGATAAGCTGTTTCAGTTTTTATTTCTAATTCTGGAAATGAAAGAGGTCACTGCTCCAATCATTATCCTTCCTTGAAACCAGAAAAAGTAGTGCATCACATCTTATTTTAAACAGACATCATTGTTTCGATACCTTTGGTTAAATTTTACGTCAGTCTTATTAAAGGAGTCATGAATACTGAACATTTTATAGTTAGGTTGTAAGTTCTGTATTAACTTGCAAGGAGAGTAGGTGTCACTGCAATTCTGGCATAGATATTTGCTTCATTGTCCTTAGCATACACAGCAGACTTCTGTGTAACTGACATAGTTGAGACTGAGCCCCAACTACTTGGAAAGCTGGTGGACCCCATGCAACAATAAATAGGAAGTAATTATTCTTGGCATTTAGTAAACATGTCAGTGATGTATCAACCACGTGTTCTAGACAGTAATTTTGAAGTGTCTTTAATTGTAATGTTAAATTCATTATGAAGTAAAAAAAAAATAATGTTTCGTATGTCCACATCATGAAGATGGGTTGTGGAGGTATAGCTCCACCCATTCTTAATCTTGGTTCTAGGTGTAGGTGAATTTTATACCCCAGCCACTTTATCTCTGGGAAGGAACCCTATTACCCATCAAGTACTATGGGTGGGTCCCAGAGCCATTGCCGATGTTTTGGAGAAGAGAACAATCTCTTGCCCCAGCCAGGATTCAAACCTCATGTTGTCAAGGCCGTAACTTAGTCTTTTTCCCAACTACACTTTCATGGCTCCTTAAATTCTTTATTAAAGTTATTATTTTTTGTTATTTTTTAAGAGAATCCAGGCAGTTGAGATAGCGATGGTCAGTGGAGATTCCACAGCATTTGTGTTTCAGTACCATAGGTATAGTCTGTTGTTCAGTCATCGCCAGTTTTAAATATTGTTGAGCTCATGAAACAAGATTGTATGGATGCGTAAACAAGTATTAGAAGAAAGATTGTGAGCAAGTTTTTAGCAGTTGCACTGACTAACGGTATATATTAACTCACATGTATGTGTTTATTTAATGTTGCTGTTAATAAGGTGTAGTACTGAAGGACTGTGCAGCTGTGATATTCATTAAAGTACTGGAGTGCAGGGATTGTTATTAAGATAATTTTAAGAGTTACGGTAATTTGGTTGAAATTTACCAGCAGGCTGCAGTATTTCTAACTTAACAGCACATTTATGTTATAGACATATTTTGTGTCTGGGCTGCATTCTCTTATTGGAGTAGTGCCAACAAGGGGACTATGCAGGAATTATATCCAGTATTGGTTGTGTGGTCTGTATTATACCTACACATTGTCTGTGTGTAATTTATGAATATTGCTCTAGCTGCTTGAAGGTTTTTTGCTTGAATTTGTAGGTATATGGACATGTTAAGAATGTAGAAGGGTCACATCAGATGACGTATATTTGCCATGTGTTTATTTGATACGAATGAGAGATGTGTTTGAAGCATGCACACACTCTTAGTATCGTTTGTTATTTTCTGATAAAATAACTGCTCCAGGTTCTGGAGTATATTCCCAATCAGACTGTAAAGAAGTAACCTGTACCTTATGTAAGGTAAATAAGAAATTACTGTCAAATAGCATCATTTGGTATATGGAGTGTACATATATTAGTAAATGTTGGGCAGGACCACAGCTTGTTTTTCTGTGAGGTCTACTTACCACAGTCCCTGTATTAAAGATATTTGCCAAGTATTGTAATTTTTTCTGTGTGTAGTTGGTCTTTGGTTAGTCATGCTGCCCTGTGTTCAAGTCGAGGCATAGAAATATGTGTCAGAAACTGCTTATATTCGTGTCTGGGAGCTGGTATGATATGGCAGAAATTAAAAATTATAAAATCCAGTCTCATTATTTATTGTTCAGATGTTACCACATACAGTTTTTATAATGGCCACATGCACAGCTTGGCTTAATTGTCTTGAATGAAATATTGTGTTTGTGCTAAGGAGTTATGTGTTACTGAATTGTGTTTGTTTCTCTGTATGAAGTATTCTGAAAATGTATGTTCTTACATCTAATCACTGTAAATTATCCACTGTTTTACATACAAAGTCTTCATTTCAGGCTGTAAGTGTGGGATATTGAATGAACTTACAGGGTCCTTTGTTTTTATAATATTTCACTTTAATTCAGACAAGATGTGCAGTGTGGGTCAACATTTTGAAGAACTCCAATTTTCTTAACTTACTAGTGTTTATGTATAATCTGAGAATTCGTTTCTGCTGCCCAAAGATTCTGCAGAATTGTTTGCTTATTGTTGAGTGTTGTAACTGTGTTGTTGCTTTGGAGTGTAATTTTTTTTTTCTTCTTTTCCTTTTCTTTTTCCAGCCATCCTTAAGGATGCAGACCTTACAACAATGTCTGCAAAGAAAGTGCGGCAGCAGATCGAAGAAAAGCTAGATGTGGATCTGTCAGACAGGTAATTGAAGCATGTGCCAAAGTTTATTGGATTTTTTCCGGATAGTGTTCTGTGTCTGATGCTATGTGTTGTAGGTTGTTTGGTGTGGTATTATGTCTTGTATTTCTTGGGAATAAATTTGATATTGCCTGTGACAAAACTTTTTTTAAACAAAATTCACTACACGTAAGGTAAGGTAATCAGTATGGTGGTCGCCGGCTCTTCTGCGCCCCCCCCCCCCCCCCCCCCCCCCCCCTCTTTCCCCCTTTCTCTCTTTTTTTTCTCTTTCTCCCTTTTTTTTTCCCTTTTTATTTCTTTTTTTTTTTTTTTTTTTTTTCCTTTTTTCACATTCCCCTTATTTTTTTTTTTTTTTTCTTTCTAACGGACGGAAATTTCAAAGGCGGAGATGGTGAGGG
>Ga0123352_10013558_pt1 | contig 12936 bp, 5 predicted proteins | sample TergutLab28metaG_FD_89700 | JGI IMG/M metagenome (GOLD analysis project Ga0123352, IMG submission 89700) | Labiotermes labralis P1 segment gut microbial communities from Petit-Saut dam, French Guiana - Lab288 P1 | ecosystem: Host-associated > Arthropoda: Insects > Digestive system > Gut ... | reverse complement strand
GCCGCCGCCGGTCGGCGAAGTTAGTGCCAACTTTTGCGGATAGAGGGGTTTCACGTGGTCAGCGCAACGGGTCCCCACAGCCGTTAATCTCTGTTTTCTAGACTTGAAGCCGCTACTTTTTTCACTCAAGTAGCTCCTCAATTGACCTCACGAGGCTCACGAGGCTGAGTGGACCCCGTTCCAAACACACTACTACTCAGAAAATCTGGTAGCGCCGGGGATCGAACCCGGGACCTCTGTATCTGTAGCCAGAAACTTTGACCACTAGACCACAGAGGCGGTCTCAACAAACTGTATTAGGCTTCGAAACTAATGGCATTCACCAAAGAGTTCAACATACAATTGAAACTAATTTTATTGTTGGATTATAAGGTACACACAACGATTAATATAAAAAGACATGTAGAACTGGAGGTGGTCGAGATAGAAAAGGACGCCTTGTTTTTTCCCAGCCACCCGTACCAGAAACACCACCGTTATGCAGTGTACCTTACTTGCCCACAGCCGGATTCCGTTCACTTTAACAGAGGAAGAAGGCAACCTGCGCATGAAAACCACACCACGGACGGACACACACGTCAAGTCCTACGCGTTACTCGGCACTGGATTGGAATGAATGGTCAGCTTCAGGTTTTGAACGCTTCATTCACGAGTTTCGGTGTCCACTGTGTGGGAAGATCTTCGGGTCCGACGATTTCGTTTTGTCTGCAAGTGCTGATGAAATGAGAAACCTTATTGTGTAGGGAATCAAACCCCTTCATTCAATCCACAGAAATTCACTTCACTGAGTTACGCGGGTCAGTTGATGTGTTGGTAATTTAACGACACTCAAACTCGAGTGATTGTTCGGGACTGAGTGAGACACACAATAAATCGTGTTATACTTTAACGCGATTTTTCTGCATTTGTCTGGAACACCAGTGTAGCTCATACGCTAACCGGGATTCAACCTCGAAACAAGCAGTAATGTGACTCAAAACCCTTATTTCAATTTGGGATGAGCCTGGTTCGAATTTCTGTTAGGACACCACAAGACTAACAACAATTTTAATGTCACTTCTCAGTCTTTCCAGCCAAATACCGGAAAAGTATCTTAAAGTAAGCAACGACATCTTCCTTTCACATCGTTTCCAACACATTACTCACATTTAACATTCATATGTCCGTGCATCACTGATATATTCTCAGGGTACAACCAACAGATACAATTTTTCTCTATTTATTTATTTCTGTAAGTCGCTGTACATGTTTCAGACGGGTTTTCCGTCCATCATCAGGAGCTCAAAACTGCACATACAGCATCAGGCTGTATGTGCAGTGCTGCCAGCCTGCATGGCTGGACTGACAAATGTCTGACGCTGTATGTGCAGTTTTGAGCTCCTGATGATGGACGGAAAACCCTTCTGAAACATGTACAACGTCTTACAGAAATAAATTGAGAAAAGTTGCATCTTGTTGGTTGTACCCTGAGAATACATTACTTACACTCATCCAGCCATTCGCCACTGTATAGTCTGCATAAATAACGGTGTCGTTAAATAGTATATAAATAAAACCAGGACACCTTCGACAACAAGTCTTCTGGTTTGGCCTGCAGGCTACCAAGAATTTCCTACGTTACGGTCCTTCTCTTCAGTACAAATTCCACATTATCTAAAACCGCGGTATTCGATCAGAAATTGTTCTGAATATTCGCCTAATCAGAAGACACTGAATTAGTTGACACGACATGTTTGCAAACGACCTTATTTCGACACCGTTTTAAGTGGACATTAAATTTTCACTCCCGTAACGATCCTGTCTCCATTAAGTATGCGTGGCATTAACCAAGGCCCCACACACACAGCCACATTGCATCGCACTGCATTTAAAAAATTAAAACTACAAAACTACTTTTACGACCAATTCTATTCCATCACCACGCGATATGTTAGTGGAAAAACTGACCAAGATCACTTCCACGTGCAACACAGAACAGAACATATGAAGGTCACTACTAAAGGACGTAGCGTGAGAATTACATCGCCTATGTTTTTCAGGCTCGGAAGGTAAATAACAAAACGCACTAACAAATTAAGGGGAAGTTTACTAAACGAAACCCTTAATGTCAATGACGAAGTCAAGATAAGTATAACCGATTCACTGAATGCTGTTTTGGTTGTCCATGGAATTCGTATGCCAAGAAGAATTATTCTAACAGTAATCAATTTTGAAGTTGAAAAAAAAACCCAGTGTGTAAAAATTGTGTATAAATTTGGAAGTCTAAAAATCCGTGAATGGCACAAATATATCAATGTACATTTCTTGCGAGTCAAAATAGTGACTTATTATAGCGCAGCATGAGCTAGATCGGAATCATATATAATAAATTCTCAGGCCGTAAGTAATGCAAATAATTGTGAACTGTCAATGTGTTCACGAATCCAGGTCCTGTTTCTGCAGGATAAAGATAAAAGCATGCGAATCTTAATAATAAGTCGCAGACAATAAACAGCGGTCCCTTGGGTGATACAGCAGTGAGACAGACAGGCTGTAAACTTACTCCTACAAAAGCGACCCTTATGGAACAGGGAGGACTTTACCGCGTACAGGGCGAAAGATACAAGCAACCAGCGGCTAGAATAAGGATTGCAAGTAAATCTTTCTTGTTCATACTATCTGCAGAAGGGTCCTGTCTTTCAGAGTGAGTGAGTGGCAGATTGCATGCCTACCCCTGGGGCTGAAAGAAATGAGATTCCTTTTTCTTCAGTTTTATAAAGCATGAGTGTCTGAGAGCAGGCGACTTTAAGGACAAGTTTACAGCACGCGCAGGGAGGGGGCTTAGCTGCGTTTCATTTAGGCATGACACCTCTCTTGTGTGTTATTTGGAGTAAGCGAGTGCGAAGAGAAGGAAGGGCCATCGCTGCTGGAAGAGAGTGAGCGGAGAAGCTTTAGAAATGTTTGCGATAATGCACGCTTATATAAAATATCACATTTATTTCTTGAAAGCAGCCTGAGAACAATTTGGAAATTATCTTAATATTCATATTAGCAAAAGTTGGGATTTCTCTAATCAGAAATTCATTTTGTGTAGAACTGATCTAAAAACAGTAAAACGCCTAGTACTGCCAAACAATACGGAAATCATAAATTTGAACGAATTCGATGGCAATTTATGGACTACAATATGTAAGGCAATATTCATTATTTCATCGCCAGATTCCAGTGTCCTGTTCCTCTTCGGCGATTTTAGAGCATTATTATTGATTACTGCTCTATATGCGACTTAATATCTGACAATATGAACCACTCATTTATTCTGTGTATTACTGATCTAAAGTTTTTTTACATGTTTAATCAGCCAACAGAGTTTATTCAACGTATTCCTTGAAAGTAACCCCGCTCAGCTTGACCTGCTTCTGATACCATAATAATGCAGTCTGCAGGAACACGCGCGTCTTCAACAGTGACTCTATTTCGCTAGCTGACGTTATTCATTATAATGGTAATTAACTTTTAATTTCTATTCCGCCACACTCATTCCATCTTAGTACATCCTATCTCGTGTAATCTGTAGTGCTATCCTCATTTGTACCGTCGTGGTTGCATAGCTTCAATGTCTCCTTTCAGTACGTGCTTGCACTCGGTTTTCTAAACGAACTTCATGACTATTGCTGCTGCTGCTACTACTACTACTGCTGCTGCTGCTACTACTACTACTGCTGCTGCTGCTACTACTACTACTACTACTACTACTGCTACTACTACTACCACCACCACCACTACTATACCACTACTAACACTATCACTACTACTACTACTACTACTATTACTATTACTACTTCTACTAAAAACGATCGATGACAGAGTGGTAAGTTCGTGGAAGGAAAACTGAGTCATAGTGTTAGAGTTATGCATTACGCACACACCATTATTCCAATGTCTTTAATTCTGGAACAGATGGATGTAACATTTGCGGTGGTAACTCCATTGTTTATATACATTATATACTTTGACGTTCAACAACCCGCCACTTCACCCACAACGTACGAGTATGTGTGAATTAACTGATTCTATCGGTATAAACAGCGACCGTTGCCCTCAGCATACTGATCTTCGCAGGCTAAACAGATCCCTGATCTCCCGCTTTCAAGAACTGAATGTTTAAAAGTCATGTAGATTACCTTACTCTTTAAAAAACCCACTGTCAGTTTTCTTCTTCAGTATGCTAAGTAGAGGCCTGCACGAGCACGCACTGGGCCTGATCTTGGTACTGGCAGCGAGTGTGTTCGGTTATGACTCAGATTATAGCGGGAACACATTGTACGTATAGATAGTTCTGGGCTTTCTTGTTTCGCAAGGAATAGCTATCCCCAGCTCCGTTAATCGTATGATCAGGACACAGAGAGTTAATGACCAGGAATGACAGAGAACGTTATTTCTCTATTGCTAAATGACCAGCGGATATCAATACGCCTGCACACCGCCAAATCTGTGAAGTCCCGAACTGTGTCAGCGAAAAGAAACTGGGGAAGCACAGACGATAGTCTCAGTTGCTCTTATGAGAGATGTTGTACAATACACCATTGTGTTCAGCCGCTTCCGGCTATCTGTGTTGCCGACAAAATTACAGAAGACAGAATAGTAAAACATTGACGACATAAAAATACTCAGAAATCTTATCAGTAACATAAGCAAATGCGCGATTCTTTCAAATGAAAGAAAACTTAACAGAACTCTTACCAACTTGGATGTGGATATACGGGCGACTGTGAACATTATTTTCAACGCTGAAACAGTGCAAACAATGCTTCGGTGCTAATAAAAAGGGAAGACGACAAAGATACATAACTGAAGCGTACTGAATGTCTACCATTCAAGTGGTGTAGTAGTTTAAAAATTTATCTAAAGGACTATCTTTTCTGACGATATGGGTTCCGCCGGATCCAGAAACAAATTCAACGTCGCAGCTGCCCCTTTCCAAAAACAGTTCCAGAGACCGTCTTTCCACCATCTCCACAAACATTAGTGTTCTCAGACTGCCTTTAAAAAATTCATCCAAGGATTATTGGTATTCATGTATTTAAGTAAATATGCACTCATGACACGATAATTAGGAGACTGTAAATATGTTGGGCTTCATTAAGGCTAGAAAACAAAGTCGGACATCGATTGGTTACGGGTGATAGATATACCAGGGGTTTCAAATTATAACGCTGCGAACATGCTTGTAAAAGTGAGCCGATCTAGAATAAATCAGCGCTTACGCCAGGCTTAAGGCCTAGTCATACAGTAGAAACTCTACTTTTGAAGAGAAACTTCAGGAATAGCACGGAATGGGCCAAGTGGTCTTGGGGCAAGGTCAGGTAAAAATGTAAAATTTGGGCCTGTGCCAACCTCTAAGTTCAGGGTTTACCCAGGAGGGCTTCAGCCATAGAATAACTGTCAAAAAGAACTCACTAAATTCCAAAACAGCTTAAAAATAGTTTGTCGCCAAGTATTTGTAATGGAGCAAGATTTCTGTCTTTCTTTTTTTTTTTTTAAATCAAGAAACACAATTCCAGGTCAGCCCAATGCGTAATGTTTCTAGATTAACTTGAACGCCTTGATGGACCAAAGGCCAGTTGATTCTCTCAGAAAGGAGAAGAGCGAAAATGATCTTTCACCTTTTTGAAATGAAGTAGAAGAAATAGTCCCAAAGCACAGCCCTGTAAGCATCATAAAATGCTTCACATTTCTCTATTGCAACTCGGAATGTAAATGAACTTTCAACCATCAGAATCAGGTATATGTAATAGAAAATATACCAGTATTAAGACGCGTTAAATGTGTGTTTTGTACAACGCAAAACAATTCTTTCTCCGCCTTTTCAGAGGTTATGGGCATACAATGTTCTGTACTCCTGGGCGGGGGAATGAACCAGTCTACACTCTCACAATTACGAGAATCCATTAACCCAGTAGATGAAGCCAGTGCGTAACAAAAGGTGTAATGCAACAGTACAATTGGCTGTGAATGCTTGTAAACAATAAAACTCGTGCTGTAACAGTCAGCTTGCATTCCAGAGAAAAACCAACAGACAGCGCAAATGCAAAATGCAGACAATTTGCACGCAGTTCGTGCAGAATATAGGATCCTGCACTGGTTTACATGTGATTCCCTTGCTTCCCACGTTAGGAGTCAGTTTTAAAACTACAAAACAAACTGCTCAACCCTAACCTTGAATCAGGGGCTCGTCAGGTTAGGAGGCCAATGATTTTAAAAGGTATGAAAAACAAGAAGCAGACGGCAGAATGTGGGCTGGATAAGTTTCATTACAGATCTCCCTGTGTATATGGTTGCAGTCATAAATAGATAAAGCATTACGTGTGTCACAATTTCCCGTTAGGACAGAGACACACTCATTAATACTTTCAAGACATCGAAGTCTTCAAGTGCGTTAACTGGAAATCCACAAACTAAGTTTACCGAGAGTTAACAACCTGTATGTCGCAAGGGATCCGCGAATACATGTGCTGCAAGCACAAGCGGAATATCGAATACGAACCAGGGCTAAACTTTCACCGCTTCACCGGGAATTCCTGTCCATGAAAGCTGAAAATACATCACCAGCTATCCCGTTGAATGAACCAGTATAATAAAGAAGCAAACAAACTTTCTGTAGACTGAAAAACTAACAACATGTACATATGTGCATTACTGTTTTTTCAGAAGCTGGTGTGATAAATTCATGTCAAAACGTTGCTGAATTCTTACCAGCTGCATGTCATTACCATACGTACCTATATCCCCAATCAACGGATTGCAGTAGCACAGTTACCACAATGTGGGGTTCGCAAAAGGTTTAGAGGTTGTAAAGGGGCCTTCACGCTTGACTTTTGGCAATTAATGACGTTCCTTATAAAGTCTACAGACTACACGACTCAGGCGGTTATTTGCTGGCCTCTCACAGGGGAAGTGGTAGCCTACTGCAGCAGATTTTCCTCCCGTGTTTCAGCTTTTCTCAGTCATTATCATTGCACCATTGATCCACTCATATTTCATTAATCTACCACCGACGTTACATAACCTTACCAAATCGCAGCGTCTTAAAATAAAACACTTCTCCATCTATCTCAGTTCTTCATCTTTACTTTACAGCCAGTAAGAAAGTCGCTGACATCACTGGGCTTATAACTGCTTGAGTAAGGTAATGTGCGTGATCAGTACAGAATTTTTCCAGGCATTTCCTCCCTAAGTGGCTGCGCGTAAGTTAGTTTGGAATGAAAACGACATTACCGAATACAAACACATGTGCTATATTGCCGTTTATAACAACGTGCTTCTCAACTCTATTTTTTTATTGAATAATTCCATTCAGATGTGCAATCGTACTTCAGGGTAAGAAGTGACAACTTGTGGAATCAGATGTGCTACCTATCACACAAATATCGACCCACAGGTATATGCGGATAACCAGTTGGGAAACACCGGTCCGCAATAATGACGCCGCAGTTAAACCAGGAGAGGACAGACGATAGGACAGTTTGTTAACAGGATTTCGTGCATGAATAATTTTCCTTCGGTACCTAAACAAAACAAAGCCAAGCCAAAATTTGCAGCTCCTACCCCTGTTTCCTGATAAGTGAGTCACGGCTGTCATGAAAAGACACGCATGCACGGAGCACACACACACACACATATATATATATATATATATATATATATAATCGGCTTCGGTGGTCTAGAGGTAGCGTGCTGGCCTTTGGTACCCAAGTGCGCGGGTTTTTAGGGCGAAAAAATTCCTCAGCACGCCTTCCTTCGGAGGGGAAGTAAAGCCGTCGGTCCCATGTCGTAGATTTGCGGCATGTAAAAGATCCCTAAATTTACGTGGAAGTCTTTCTCGCCCGCAGTTCCACCTTTCGCTACTAGGATCTTTCGCGTCGCTGAGGACGCAGAGGCACGTGGTGGCGAAAGTGGGAATATCTAAAAGGCGGGGAAAAGCAATGGCAAACTCTCCCCAAGAATTTGCCTAGGATGCAGTGTGTCAAGAGCCACATCGGTTCCATAACCGGGCTCTGGTTCCTGCCGGACCGGCCTCTAGGGCTGAATACTACTAATGAATATATATATATATATATATATACATAATACACACACACAAATGTACTTGTTTTTTAAAATACAGGTTACCTAAACGTCGCACTAACAAAACACGTGATTTCTACGACTAAAATCGATGAAGGAAAAAATGAAGCTTTATGAAGAATATTGTTGGGGTGTGACAACGTATAGTATGGTGAAAATCTGCCGAGTTTTCTGGGAAATGTACACTCTATATTCGTCCCTGAAAACTGTGGTTAGGCTAATCCGATATCTGCTGATGGTAAGTCTTCACAAGCATACCGTGACAAATGATCTCACTCACAATTTACAGCCAAGACTTATAGACCACATTGCGTATATTAAATCACATATCAGTTACCGCTCCGATGAGTTTTGATGTCTGCTGACACCATTTTCGGGCAGCCCCGTCTCACTGTAAATTCTTCGCAACACACCCAATAATGAAAGCAGTTGTTGACCAAAGGTTATAAGATCGTACAGTTTTCAAAATCATTGAAGTTCCTTAAGCAATGTGTATGTCTATATCTAATGAAACAGTAAAGGCTAAAACGACAGGTGCACAACTTTTGGAACACCGTTAAAGTCTCTCAGCCTTAAAAAAAGTATAGTAAAAGTTAAAATATTAAAACACTTAAAACACTGTGTGTGAATTCTGCCCTGAATTCCTTGTTTTCTCCGAAAACTATTCAACGCTGTATCTGTATCTATAAAAAAGAATGACTATACAGTTCTTTAATCGTAAGCGACAGAATTGCAAGCGATAAGTGTCATGCATAAAGCGTACGTTATTCACACACTTTGAACAGCACTAATGGACTGTAAAACACAAAGACCAGTGAAAATGTAAGAACGATTAACATTCTCTGCTTCTGCACTACAGCTTGTGAGCAACCTAAACACAAGAATATCACGCTGTTTCATGCGCAGAACGCGGTACACATGGTCAATTCCCACTGCCCTTTGTTTTAAGCCTACTATTGTACTTTCTTCCTCATTTGTCAAAAAAAAAACAGACGAAAGGAACTGCAAGCAGGGTACGTGACGAGAATGGGAACTTTAATATAGACCTATAAATTGCACAACTTTAAATTAATTTCCCCTGTAATATATGCACACGAAAACAATGGGATATGCAGATGAAGACTGGTGTTAATTTCCTCAAGAATAATAAAGTTATATTTTAAAATTTAGCAACAGATATAAAAGCCTAAGTATGTAAGTTTTGAAGTTCTCACGATGATAATTAGGGGCACAGCAATTTTAGGAACAGAAGACAGGCTTAAAACATCATCATCTGTCAATGTATGTCTCCCCCCTTCACTTTTTGCGTCAGTCATGAGAATTTCGTGAAACCTGGTACAAGTGTGAACATTATGTCACTGGAGCCCAACCCAATGTCGTAATTTTTAATCTTCTAAAATCAATAATAATAATAACAATAAGGTAACCACGAGAATATTTAAATATAATTTCAATTTTGTGGCTACAATTATGGATTTGCGAAGCTAGACATATGAAATGTGCTAAGCCTATAGATCATGAATATACACTCACATCATACATGAGATTGTGATTCAACAGTCACAAATATAACGACGATGCAGAACTTTGATGCTATATCCGACTAATTCAACGAACACAGAGTCCGTACTTGATGATAAATTTTTCTACAAAACCAAATGAAGCTAATGTCATAATACCAGTAGAGAAGTAAAACTAGAAATCTTTGCAAGTTTCAAATTCTGCTCGGAATTATCAATTATGATTTTTCGAAGCCCGTACCGCTGCATAATTTAACAAAAAAATGGTATTTTAATTCCCTAAATTTTGAGGTCCTAGAAACTTGATCACTTAATCTTTTAGAGCTAAGTGGTAAGCAGTCTGTATGTTCAACCTGCTTTAACACTAAAATCCTTTGCACTTTGCTGACAGAATGATTTGTCTGTTACGTAAGACTCACAGTGTAAACAGCAAATCATCGTTGTGGACACTGTGGGTGTCTTCTGTGAGACAGAAAAGCAACTCTAAATCTTTAGTACAGGATATTTGTTCTTCAAATATATCGCCTACACCTTCCGTAGCTTACACATAAACCTGGCATTATTTGTGCTCAAATAAAACTGTATGAAGTCTACAAATCAGTAATCGTGTTTTATCAAGCACTCTATAATAACTTGCTGTCTTCAGTAATTCAGGTTTGGTTACTGCAGCCTACGCCTATGATCATTCTTCCAACATTCGTCTAGAGGTGTGCACAGTATCCGTATAAAGTAGCATGACACTGCACTGTCGTCAGCGTCGCAGGAAATAATGCGTCGTTGTGTTCAGTGCAACGCGTAACGTTGCAATGCAGCAGTAATATTTGTAAATCCAGTACACATAGCTTTCTTTGGCCCGTGACTTTTTCTGTATTGGAGTTTCGACACATTTTTATGTCGCTCTGTAATTCGTTGTCGCACGAAGAGAGAGAGAGAGAACTTCTTGAGTGCTGGTCTACTGATACTGGTGAGAGTACCGAGTCGAGTGCGATCTTTCGGGAGGTACTTGACGACACCGTCATTGTGATAGGTGCATGAATGTGTACAGAGCACTTGTGTAATTTTAGTGACAGGGAGAAAACCGAAACCTTCAGTGAAAGCCCAGTCCCAGTGCCACTTTGTCCATCACAAGTTCCACATGGAGAGGTCTAGAATTGAAACAGTCATTCCGCAGTAATAGGGCGGCTATACTGAGTCGTGACTAATGCATCGGTCAGGTTACAACCCATTCAGGTACTCACGATTAGGAAGAGTTGAAACAAGGGAATTGCCCCGTCCTGTTGGCACTGCACATCGTGGTATGTCACGCTGTATCGTTCAGAAAAACCATCCTACTAACCACGTCAGAAAGAAGGCATGTAACTCTGCATACAAACACACGTTAACATACACCAGCAGCCCCTTTCATTTTTTTTACACATCAGCCGCAGGTCTTCACTCACCATGATCTAATACACGATCGTGGTTTTCTCAACAAGGTCATTTCGCTAGTAAAAGTTGTAACTGGCGTCAGATGAACCTTACACATCCCCATACAAGAAAAGTTGCAGATCATCCTATCCAAAGTTCAAATAGACTGTAATGAGAAACGCAAAATCCTGCAGGATGATTTTAACCCCCATATTGACTAAGAGTCGCTCACGTGGAAATGCAATTAATGATGACATATGGGCCCAGTCAGAGAGTCAGCAAAGCCAGTTTGATGTCCTTGTCAATTCCCAGAAAGGGTTATTTGGGTTCTGAGAAACAGAGCGCGACATATTTGTGTATGATGGTCAACAGGGGAAATCTGATGTGACATGAAGGTATTTCAGCAAAAACTGTCATCAGCGTGTTGCAGATTCTTCAGTTTGTTTCAGAGGTAGAGAAAATACCGCGACACAGCTGGGTAGCAACTATTCACACTTTGCCTTGTTTCGCTCAGCTCATTTCCCCGAAGTATAACTGACACGTCAGAACTAATCTATGTAGCTAAGTCAAGCCAAAGCCTTAAAGTTTCTCGACAGCTAATGCAGAGCAGACATGTTGAGTACAGTTCAATCATTTTTTAAATAGTCGCAGATATATAATACACAATATCTTTTTATATTCTGTGATACTGCCTTGCTATACCTACAGCTGCACACAGTTCGATCTCTATTTATTTTACGCTTTCAAGTCATTCGATTTGCCCTCGCACGTTGATAACATTTCTGAAGCTCATTAAGGCCATAAGAATTTTACAGGATGATAAAGGAAATTGCACAGCCGTACTGAATAAGTAATCCTGTAAGTAATGAAAATTATTCAGTTTGCTGGAATAGGGTGTTTATGAACAAGTAGGCAAGGACCCCAAAACCCACGTCGAGCGAAACATTCACACAATTTTCTCCAAGAACTGATTAGTCCTTATCTGTTCCAATGCAACTTATCAGTCCTTCTAACAAACCTGAAGGATCGAGTACAGAATAAAGCTGCTCAATTTACAAATCATACGAAGGATGCTGACTGGGAAACCATGGCCCTGTGTAGGACCTTAGCACGCTTATGCACACTTTTTAAAGGGTACTCCGGGAAAAGGGCACGGAGAGCTATACGCGACATGTTGCGAAGGCCTTTCTATTTGAACAGGGTTGATCATGTTCGAAAAATTAGTGACAGGAAGCAACGGAGGAACTGTTCTTTTGTATATAGCATTAAAAACTGAAACCAACTACCTGCAGAAGCGTTAGGGACTTTCCCCTGTAAACCTAAGATTTTTAAAAACAGAGGTAGGAAAACAATTATAAACGGTGTGAAATGAAAGGAATAGAAGTGTGACGAAAATCATCTAAAAATGCAGTGAAGTGGAGTGAGGTGAAGTGTAGTGATGTGAGATGAAATGGAGCGGTAGGAAATTTAATTGGGGTTAAGCCAAATGAGAGGGTAGTGAAATGTATTTGGGTGAAATTTAAATGAGAGCAAGTGAAGTGTCGACAAGTGTAGTGAAGTGGAGTGAAGTGTAGTTGGGTGAAGCGTACTGAAGTGTAGTGAAGGTCTTAGTAACAGGGTGTTTATCATTATTAGAAGATATATATATATATATATATATATCATATGAAGTTTGCTGTTTACATGGCTTTTCCTTTATCACATTCTTTCATATTCTTCTGGCTCCATTTTTATCATTCTATATATGGTTGTATGTTGTGTATGCTTCTGTTTAATTTTATAAATTATGTAGTTATATTGTTATGTTTTTGTATTCTTATTGTTATGTTTATATATTCGTGTGGTTATGTATGCCCTGTTCTGTGTATTCCGTTTCGTTGTGTTTTTTTTTTTGTGTATTGTG
>Ga0123352_10013557_pt1 | contig 12936 bp, 6 predicted proteins | sample TergutLab28metaG_FD_89700 | JGI IMG/M metagenome (GOLD analysis project Ga0123352, IMG submission 89700) | Labiotermes labralis P1 segment gut microbial communities from Petit-Saut dam, French Guiana - Lab288 P1 | ecosystem: Host-associated > Arthropoda: Insects > Digestive system > Gut ... | reverse complement strand
TATGCAAGACGGAGCTCCTCCCCATTTCAGTTGCTTTGTGACTGACGTTTTAAATGAGAGATTCCCTGATGCCTGGATTGGAAGGGGTGGACCAATACCCTGGCCACCTCGAAGCCCAGATCTTTCTCTCTCTCTCTCTACTTGATTTTTTCCTGTGGGGGTACATTAAGAACATTGTGCATGCTGAGAAGATAAGGAATATCCAGCACCCGCAAGACAGGATCACATCAGCCATTGAAACTGTAACACGAGACATGATTCAGAAAACGTGGCAGGAGACAGAATTTCGTTTGGACGTTTCCAGAGCTACAAACGGTACACATATTGAAATGTACTAAGGTAAACTTTTCTGAACATTTTAAGACGCCAAACGTGTAAATCCGTCTAGTACTCTTTAAGTTATAGCGGTTTCAAATCCCGTCCATCTTTTTCGATGACCCTGTACTTGGACAGAACAACACTCGTTAATAATGACGCAAAACGTTCAGTCCCTTTCATAAGGCTGAAACTGAGTTCAACTGTACTTCCGCTTATCTTCACTGGTAAGGCTGTAAAGCCACGACACAAGTGTTACAGGTCGATACCGGCTGCTACTTTCGCCTCTTCTTATTGGGACGGTAGCAAAATTACAGGGTTTTTGAAGCGCTGCCAGATTCAACTCACATCATCAATTTGTACCTCCCCTTGAAGGTAATTTGCTTCATACGCATTACGAAACCATGAAACAATCAGTACACAACGCCTGTTTTTACAAACCCAATCACAAAAAACGTCCCCTTAAACTACATATTCTACACTTCTTACACTATACTACACTATACATTATCGCAACCCGACACAAATGACATAACATGTGCTACACACGTTTGAAACGAAAATATTAAGCATATGCGGCTGGCACTGTAGATGGAATAGCAAAATTTACAAACTTTACAAAGATCCAAATATCGTGGATGAAGTTAAAATCAGAAGCCTACGATGGGACGGTCGCATCTTTAAAATGGAAGAAAACATGATCTCCCCCAAAAAAAATCTTAATGGGAAATTCTATAACAAAAGATCGATAGCAAAACCAAGAATAAGATGCGACAGCGTTGTCCAGAAAATGCACTGCAAGTGTTAAGAATACGAGGGTGGCGGAGACGAGCTGGCGATAGAGAAGATGGAGGCGCCTTTTGAGGGAGGCCAGGGCCCAGAAGGGGCTGTGGCGCCATACATGGATTGATGGATGGATGGATGGATGGATGGACGAATGGATGGATGGATGAGTGAATGAATGGATGGATGGATGGATGGATCTCTGCACCACACTACAAGCAAAATAAAGTACTCCCACTACAAACAAACGCCTTTGCAGTGTTTGCGCCCAAACATTCAGAAAGCTATCAGCGGCACCGACCCATTCTTCACAAGCATAGGGTGAAACAGATCAACAGCACTACCTGTGTCGGGCGTGATTCCGTTACTACATCTAGACTGTGGCGTCTTCTTGTATCGGCCCTCTGCCATTAATAGCATCATGCATGTCAAATTCAGATTTAAGATCATAATTATTAGCAAAAACCCAGAATAAGGAAACAGCGCAGCAAATGAAAAGGATTTTCCCATAATTAGGGGGTAAAGATAGAAAGATAAGATAGAAAAAAAAAGGTCAACTGCCATGAAACCAAAGCAAACACGTGACATAGAGTCTCCTGCCCTACCAAATTTTTGTAAGACGTGTGAGATTCACAGTGAAGTTCAACAGAACTCCCACCGATGGCGCACCGCGTGCTTGAACATTCGCAATTGTATCTTGTACAAACAACAAGATGAAGCAAACAATGGCCGATTTCGATGGAAGCGGCTAAAATATTCACTATGAGTATCATGAGGTATAGGAAGAAGTGATCACTACGTACAGCAGGATTACATCCAAGTAGTCCCCGCCATTTTGCATGAAAACCTTCAGCGCGAGGCTCACAAATCTTACGGTCCTCCTGCCTCAGTCACATGATTACAGCTACTACGTAAGCAAACGAATACTGACACCTCCACCGCTCTGAATGCAGAAACACATTGATCTAAGGCACACAACAATGCGCATTCTCCCAGCGTCTGACATCAACCTGGGCTTGCTAATGTTACCTGCGCCTGAAGCTGGATACTTTGTCGAACTACTCCTGCTATACTTACGGCTAAAATCATAAAGGTTACCTCCGTGAATTGTAACTTTGGGCTGAAGCCTGTGAGTGGCTTCCACATCTCAACGAGGATGTTCCTGTACTCACACAGCTAAATTCACAGGAGCTATATGAGACACTCTAAAATCCTACCTCGAAAATCAACGCTCCCAGTCAAAACGAATGTGTCAGCAAATATTTAAAAAGGGGACAATGAAAGACATATTACAATTCTGAAAAGTTCCCTCCCCGTCGCACCCCGCACGCTCCACTGTAGGGAATTCTACTCAACAAGCAATGGGCTGCAAAAAACACATTCTCAAAACGTTAGGTCATCTCTCCAAGGCTGTTCCTTACAACCCTCTAAGGTTCAATGACGCCAATCGAGGCCCACCAGCAGCACCTGCTCTCCTGAAAGAGTGTACTGTACTGAACCTCCAGTTATATTAAAGTGTAAGCAAAAATAATAAATACAGATACACGAATACAAATTAGAGGGCTAACCACATCGACTCACACACGTAGTCTCAATCCAGCTACATATCAAACCATGTCCGACGAACACATGGCAACACGTGAAAACAACGCAATATTTACGACGGACATAAAAAACCGCAAACGAAATAAAATATGGAATCACATCTTGGGTTATCATGTACTACGTATGATTCTGTGTCAGAATGACATCTAGAGGGTCATCTGCTGTTCGGAAACATGACAACGACAGATTACACTAAATAGGACGTAAACAAAAATATATACCATCAAGTGTGTATCCGAATTAATCAAAATTGTAAGGCACTTTTTAACATCTGCAGTGGCTCTATCCTCACTACACATTACGTTTCACTGCGTTTCTAATCTTTGACCTTTGAAATAAATTCCAAATATTAAGATAAACCCATATACTGAGATACGGCCTCTCTCGCCGGATATTGTGGGTGCTGCAAAAGATGAGACCATTTTCAGATCCCTGTTTTGATGAACTGAATATTAGAAACACCAACATTACAGAGTGTCAGCAGCAAAAATGCCATTTAGTATTCGCCTTTTACTTCTTAATTAACACCTTTTAATTAATCTCCCTGGCATGCAATGCATTCCTGCAATCTAGATTGGAAACCAACCATAACGACACAAAGGCACACAACTTGTCCCCGACGTTGCGGTACGTTGTTACGGTTGAGTTCTGAATATTATCACGTTAGGAGACGAAACAGCATGTCAGGGTCGAAATGAAAGCCAATGATAAACGTCTACCGAGAAGTTACGGATAACTGCGATCACAGCCGCAGGAATGCACTGTACGCCAGCAGGACCACTTGGGTGACGCAAGTTTTAAATAATAACACGCATATATTCAATGGCCTTGGAATACTGACACCACGTAATTTCTTTTTTCTTATACTCAACCCCATTCATTAAAAAAACAGCTCTCTCCAAATTATCACAGTTTATTGCTACACCCACTATATTAATCTCTGTCTCTCTCACACATTCACACACATACAAACAGATGCATAAACACAATGTCCTTTTGTGTTCTTACATGCCGACCCTCGGATGGTTTAAATAATATACGCCGAAACGTGTGGTTTTTATAATCCTTGAATCTTACTTTAAACAGAGAACAAAGTCTTGTCAACTGAAACAAATGAAGCAATTTTATCGTCCGAAGCGAATTCTTCTTATAATTATAATCCGCCGATTGGTAAGTCCAGAAGAAGGAGATCGTTTCCGAATACACCATCATCAAAACCCTATAAAACTTAACAGACGTCTATCCTTACTAAAAAAATAAAAAGTACATTGTGAATCGAAAATTCGGTCAGCAACTGTTACGTACCACGGCTGCAATTAAACGAGTCACGAAAGTCGAAGGTCCCACGGTGCTGAACCTAGCGTCTTTCCTGTAGTTTTAGTTACACGACTAACAAACACAACCAAAAACACAGATACGGACTCGACCTCTTCATTGTGTTGTGATTGCATATAGTCCACGTGAGGCCGCACAAATAGTACGCCCAGCCTGCCAAGATGTCTGAAATCGAACTTCTGGCCTTTTGAACACGATTCAATGCCAATGTCACGTATGGCGTTCCGTTTCGCGGGCCTCGTCAGCGCCAGCACGGTGGAGGGACCAGCATTCATTTCAAAGCATAGCACGACAGTGATAGAGAAAGACACGGATATTAAAACCGTTATGGAACGCAAAACGACAAAACAAAACCCTGGAAATCGTTGACTTACTGACTTACTGATATGTCGTTAACTCATAAAAGTGATGGAAATAATTTCCCATCATCTTGACCCAAAAACCCTAGCTGATGTGATAGCCGGAAGTGAACCGTCCTCACAGCTATTTCAGTACCATCAGGACTAAATAATTAGCTGTAAATAAGTCATACAAGTCACTCGTTATGTAAATACTGTTCAGGCATTTTATTATTATCGAAAACTAACTGTTGCATTTGAACAAATGCGAAGAGACTGTTGTATTTGTCACCAAACGGAATATTTTCCTAGCAGATGTGAGATGAGGGGGTACCTCCGTAACATACACACAGGCATTCCTTTGGACAATCTACAGATTGTGTTGCTTGATGCTGCTGCTGCTGCTGCTTATACTACTACCAGTCCAACAAACATGCACCCTACTTCAGCAACCCACGTATTTATACGTGACATAAAAAAGTAGGAAACAAAAACGCAAAGGAATTCCAATCACAGATGTCTATCATTTTTGTTGTCAAAGGGCGAGGACTATAGGGTACACAATGAGGACAATGAGGTCGAATGTGAGTCGTGAAAAGCGTACTGTCATAACGAATGAAATGACTCCATGCAGCAGAGTTCTTGAGCTCACAGTTCTTCGGCTAGGCAAGAAATTTCTCGCATTCTATGGAACACAAAGGTTCATAACCGCATTAACACAATAACTCGCCATTTCTCCCTATCCTCAGCCACATCAACCCAGTCCAAACCCCCATCCTATTTAATAAAGACCCATTTAAATATTACGCTCCCACCTAAGCCAGGTTCTTCCAAGTGGCCTCTATCTCTTAGATTTCCCTATCCATGCGATGTATATACCTCTCCTTTTCCCCATAATTGCTACATCTCGTTGTTCTTGATTTGATCACCCGGATATCTAGTGAGTACAGAACACCAAGACCCTCATTATGCAGCCTTCTTCACCCGCTGTCACCTCGTCCCTCTCAGGCCCAGTATCTTTCCCAGCACCCTACTCTCAAACACCCTCAGCCTATGTTCCTCCCTCAATGTCAGACATGATACGAGTTTGTACACCAATTAAACTTCGTCAGTTCTTTAGGAACTCAGTACAGCGGCTACGTTATCGGATGGGAGTTAAGGACATTAAGACTCGATTCTCAGCCAAGGTAAGATTTCTTCACCTCCAGTGTGCATACCGGCTGAGGGTCTATCCACCTCCTATCCTGCGGACACCGACAGCTGTTTCGACGAGGTAACGCGGACAGAACGTGAAGCTAATAACTCAACTCCATCTAGTGCCACAGGCTAACAAAGCAGCTATACCTCCAACTCTCCTGCACATCTTCATTGCATCAGAACACGAACAAACCACTTCACCATTCCTTCCTTCATTTTCTTCCTTTATATAACGACGACAATCCGCGAAGATTTATTTAAACTGTGTAAAATGGTACAATTATTGGCGAATGAATTGAAAATTTTGTGGAAAAGCGGCGGTACCCTAATTTTTCAGGTAGGGCTCTTGATGTTCCATGTGATTTTACTCACTGTGCCAATACTGGAACATATACAGTCGAACCCGGTTATAACTACAACGGTTTATGCAGTATTTCATCCATATCGTCATTTATTCTGCGGTAACAATTAATTCCCCCCAAATAAGGATCTTCAATACCAACGTGAAGTCCGTCCTGCTTTACGGCTGCGAAACCTGGAAGTTTACTAAAATCATCATACATCAACTCCAAGTTCTAGTCAATAGATCCATCCGCAGAATAATGAAAATATTCTGGCCGGTCCAGATATCAAATCAAGAAATGTGGGCGAGAGCTAAGCAAAAGCCAACTGAACTAGAAATTCGGCAGAGGAAGTGGGGGTGGCTGGGCCACACACTTCGCCGACCACCCGGTGACATAGCAAAAGCAGCCTTAGAGTGGAATCCTAAGTGAACCAGATCCCGCGGCAGACCCCGAACAACATGACGCAGAACAATCTTTGAAGAGATTAGACACCAAGGCAAAACATGGAACGAAGTTAAAGTACTCGCAAGTAATCGTGTCAGATGGCGAAACTTTGTGAGGGCCCTATGTTCCCTTGGGGAATGATGGGAAACTATATATATATATATATATATAATCCCCCACTTTTAACCATAACAATACACTGCTCGGTTACAGCAACACTCGTTTATAAGGTCAAAAAACATTCAGTCCCTTTCGTGACGTTATAAAGGAGACCGACCGCATTTTCTATCGTAACTACTCTCCCCATTCGAAATAATCTTCTAATTTTAGTCGACTGGGTAGAAAACGATTTGTGCCACGTTAGACTTAAAAGTGTGACCACCAAAGATACACACCGGTACACGACTGGATTTATATCAGCCTACTTATACGACCAAAACAACATGTGTGGGTTGGATCAGACGGTAACAAAACCTACTTTCGTATCAACAACTATTTTCAACAGACCTTTTCGATCCTTAAAGGTCACTTCTAGTGCTTACAGAATGCGTTAATTCGTAAAAACGTAAAAGTCAAAGATCCTTACAGCCAGTCATACGCTATTGAAGTGTGATTTTGGTGCTGTCGGAAGTCTGATCAAAATATAGTAGCACCATTAGGGGACACCTGCATTGAAAATGTGTGTCCTGACACGTAACACGGAATTGCAAACGTCCTACCTCCAACAAATCGCGTGCCATTTACTGATTCGACTTTCCAATGTTACTCAGTATGTTTGTGCCGACGGGCATGAGAAATATTTTCATCTGGAAAGTTACTGTATGTAGAACCACGCACAAACCGTTTGACTTAGACTATAAATCTCATACATAATAACCGCGGGTCGTGTGAGGGGTCAGACGTCTGCTGCAACTAACACCCGGTATCAACAATCAAGAGGTCAAAATAGTGACCGTGAATTTCGTTGATCCTGCAATTTATTCCTGCCAATGACACCAGACGACTCTGAACAGCAATGAGTAATAAGTAACACGGAAAACGGACGTGGAAAAAAAACAACCCAGTCGATTTAGTGACTTGCTACAGGCTGAGCGGTCCGGGAATCGAATCCCGGTGGAGGGCGAGATTTTCCGTATCCGTCCAGACCGGCTCTGGGGCCCACACAGCCTTCTGTACAACGCGTACCAGGTCTTTCGGGTGTTCAGCGGCCTGGGAGTGGTGTTGACCACCCAACCCCACCTAGCGCCGAGATTAAAGAAAGAGCACAGCTGTAACTCTACTCCCTCTAGGACTTCATGGCCTGTTACGGGATGTATTTTAAGGAAGTGGAAGGCGGCGGCAGTGTCTAATGTAACACATTAACCCCTTACCAGCCCAAACGAACTGAGGAAAACCACATCAGGAATCGCACTTACGACATTACGAACCTCAAGTTTAACACAAGGGCTTGAACTTGAAAGAAGGCACCACGAAGCGTTAGAATGAAATGTATAATAAAATTAATTATATACGTCAGCACTACCTTTTTAATTTATACATAAGGCTACATGTTTCGACCCATCAGTCGGCCATCTTCAGTCCTACATAGCAGACTAAGTCATTGGTGCTGGGTTCACATTGGGATCCCAATATGTTTACATTAATAAACTATGTTTTATACATTTTATTAATCTCAACATATTGGAATCCCAACGTGCACCCAGCACCAATGATTTAGTCTGCTATGTAGGCCTGAAGATGACCGACTGATGGGTCGAAACATGTAGCCTTATGTATAAATTAAAAGGGTAGTGCTGACGTATACAATTAATTTTATTATACAAGGGCTTGAAATCCCGATGGGGTTTAAGACTTGTAGGTCCTCAGTATGGAACGTACTTCATGTCCCTCATCTGATACATAAAATGTTTGAGGTGGCTCCTAGATTTTTGCAAAATTTGAGGACTCATCGTTTAACGATATACGATCACAAAATGGGGTGCATAATTTCTCCAGATCTCTATGAGACACCTCAAAATTCTAGGCGCCAGAACGGTGACACGGCGCAGGTTCCAATCTGAGGACCTACAAATATTAGGCACTACCGGACAAAACTCCGTCGTAAAGTCGAACTTACGCCGCTTGTGCACCGCTGCACTCACATATTTCTGTGAATCAGCTGCACTCGAATCAGGGGTTAGGTGTATGGGTAGCAAATCCAGTGAACTGTAGTCCTACATAAATGCCTAAAAGATGGTCTTGGGATTATCATAATGATGATGATGATACAAACGGGCTATGATACACAGACGAGAAAGACACGAAATGCTTACACGCAATGTGTGTGGAACACCTGAAGGAATCAGGCGTCTTTGAGGACACAGGCAGCATGGCAGCATAATACCAAAACGAATCTTGAAGAGCAGGATGTTACGGCGGGAAATGAATTCATCCGGCTAAAACATGGGGGTCAGTGGTGAGATCTTACAAACATGGCAATGAAGCGTCGTATTCCGCCAAATATGGGTAATTTGATTAGCAATGCAACTATTAGCGTCTCAACAAGGTCTCTGCTCTAAGTTTATTTGTCTTGTCAGGTAAGAGGAGAAATTCCATCCTTATTCTGTCCCCACATAGTTACTGGCATACATGTCTGGACGCAACGGTTGTTAAAACGTAGTCTGTCGTTTTTAAGTAGCCGAGGGGTACCTATGCTCAGGTCGGTAACGCAGCCGCGACATTTGTCGGTAGAGTTACTTCTACGTAGCAGCATTGCCTATTCTATACAAAGATGTCTTTCCGTAAGTTCTAAAAGTTCATGGCGCGCATATTCAGCAAAGCTACGGTTTCACAGACTATATGAACAGAACAGATATCTGCAGAAATCATATCTTGAAGTAGTAACTGTCAGATCTTCCTGCTGAAATTTCAAGATGCTTTTATACGTACTTAATTAAAAACTGTTTACCTGAAACTGTAGAAGGAAGGACCGTAAGAACCAATACAAAACCGTACTTATAAATGGGGCACAAAACCAGATGCAGCAGAACTACACGTGCAGCCCACCAACCAGCTCGCTACCACGCTGCTTATCGGCGTTTCGCTAAGCGGATTTCGTATAAAGCATACGCCGAATACAGGTGCTACGAGTGTCGTCGCGAATTCCAGACGCCTGTTCCAAATATACAAATACGTGTCAAGTTTTCGAGCAACAGATTCCATTCTAGACAGTAAGAGAACGTGTAATGAGGAAAAACTGACAAAACTGGTGGTAGATTACAGGTGCCTCTAAGCAAGAAACTCCGGGGTTCGAATCGCATAACTGGACATGTACTACCAGCACAGCATGAAAAAAGCTGCATCTGAAGCCACACAAACAACTGCTGCTCATAAACTCTGTAACACAAATTGTGCAGCAAGACTGACTGTTGTGAACTGGTACCCACTGTCGTTCTGTTCCGCGACATAGCTTAGTTTTATCTCAGCACATATATGTCCTCTCACAATTATAGTTACTGGCAGAAAACCCCATGTTAATCCACAAAGTGTCACAATATGACAAAATGGGTGTGGTGTGCTATGAATGCTACTTGAATTATTACGAGGTGGTACTGATAAGTCCTTAGCCCGACATTCTTCCCGATGTCGTAGGACGGAATCGATAGTGTCGTTAGAAAGAGGGGTCTTTTCATGTGCCGAATTGCAAGTCTTTTCTTGTTACAGGGGCTGAAAGGAAGCAAGTCAGGCGACGCGTGCGATTTCAACAACAAGGAGACGCGAGCTGTCATCAAATTCCCCCCTCCCCCTGCAAGGCAAGGCGCCGAAAGAAATTCACGCCATTCTGATAGAAACATTAGGGGAACATGCACCATCATATGCAACCGTCAAAAACTGGGTGGCCCACTTTAAACGTGGTGATTTTTCCACCTGTGATGCGCCGTGTCCTGGACGACCCGAAACCGTGACCACCCCGGAGATTATTGATCAAACTCAGAGCGAATCTTGGATGACCGCCGGATTTCGGCTAAATCAATAGCTGAGCAACTGGGCACCTCACGCGAGCGGGTTGGGTCCATCATTCATGAAGATTTGGACATGCGTAAGCTCTCCGCGAAGTGGGTCCCGAAATGCCTGAACGCGGATCAAAAACGTCAACTGTGCCAGTCCTATCAGCAACTTGTGGAATTTTTTCGGCGCGATCCAAATGATTTCCTGTCGCGATTGGTGACCATGGACGAAACCTGGTTATATCATTTCAACCCGGAGACAAAGCAACACTCAATGGAGTGGCGGCATAGCGGCTCACCCCTCCTCAAAAAATTCCGAGCGCAAAAATCCGCTGGAAAAGTTCTTTGGGATCAAGACGACATCCTCCTCATTGATTATCTTCCAATGGACCAAACTATCAACGCCGAGTATTACTCATCTCTGCTGGTACAATTGAAGGGCATTTTGAAGGAAAAACGCCGCGGGAAGTTTACCAAGGGGGTCTTGTTCTTGCACGACACTGTCCCGGCTCACCGGGCTCTTGTAACCCAAAACAAATTGGCCTACCTGGGCTTCCAATGCCTTGATCAACCACCCTACTCTCCGGATCTGGCCCCGTCGGACTACCACCTGTTCTCTGGACTGAAAAAACAACTGAAAGGTCGCCATTTTTCGTTCGACGCGGAGGTCATTGCTGCCGCGGAGACCTGATTGGACGGACAAACTTCCGAATTTTTTTTTTTTTTGAGTGGCTTGCAAACGTTAGAGCAACGGGCTAAGAAGTTTATTGGGCTTCGTGGGAAGTGTGTTGAATAAATCCCGAGTTTGTTCGCTGTAGCTTGTTTCCTTCCTGGTCGGGCTAAGGACTTATCAGCGCCCCCTCGTTTACCCATTTCTCTTTTTGAGACCATAACGTCATACCGCAAACAGTTCTATGCGTTACAATATGTTCATAATACAGTGCGTGCTTAAAATGTAACGCAATTAAAAGCCACGCCACCATTGCGCTCTTGTACAAAACATTCAAATTCATCGTCCTCTATTTCAGCAGCACAACTTTGACGTGCAATCAAGAGCGTGTTTCAGATGCCAGACGTGTCTACGAGTCTCATAAAACCATGTTCGGCATCTAATTCATAAATAGGGCAAGTAAAAACCTACTACTAACTACTACACAGTGGGCTAAAACGCGTGGACACCTCCCAAAGGCAAATCAGCAGAGCGGCGATAGCTGCGCTGCCTGCCGTTACGCGAAACATTTAAAGTGTGTATAATATATTATATACCGTCAATACACAACAACATCAATATAGTAATATAATGCATGCAGTAGGTTACACTGTGGCTACATGTTTCGACCGTAAACGGTCATCATCAGGCCAATGAAGAACATTTTGTTTAAGATACAGAAAGGTAATAATACTCAATGGGATCCCATTTCGTTCACAGTGGAATATAAAATAATGTGTAAAGAAATTCCTATTTACCATTAAAACAATTAAAATTAAGCAGTAAACAAGCAGATAAAGATGTTCTAAATGCTATGTTGTTGTGGGGTTCAATCTGGTTACTAAAACACTAGTATTCTATCTATCGGTAACCACACGGTCTACACTTGGTTACCGATAGATAACAACACGAGTGTTTTAGTAACCAGATTGAGGCCCACAACATAGCATTTAGAACATCTTTATCTGCTTGTTTACTGGTTAATTTTAATTGTTTTACTGGTAAATAGGAATTTCTTTACACATTATTTTATATTCCACTGTGAACGAAATGGGATCCCAATGAGTATTATTACCTTTCTGTACCTTAAACAAAATGTTCTTCATTGGCCTGATGATGACCGTTTACGGTCGAAACATGTAGCCACAGTATAACCTACTGCATACATTATATTACTATATTGATGTTATTGTGTATTCACGGTATATAATATACTATACAATTGTTACCGCACAAAGTGTAAAGTAATTCATTACGTCATTTTAAAAATATTCCTGTATTAGGCGCTTAATATTCAACAGTATTTTATATCAATATTTGTGGCAATACACACAGCAATGAAACAGAGAAATAGGATGACACGTGGAAAAAAAAACGCATATGCATACCCGGGCCGCGCCAGAAAGACGACGGTAAACAATCGCACTTCCAAATGAAGAGACTACGACTGACTCAACTTTGCCATGACACAAAATCCCGCCGCGTTCCAGCGTCTGAAGATCACCCAGCCGCAACAGCATAAGAACAGGCTATTCCAAATTCTCACGACTGCCTTCGTATTTCTTTCTGAAATTATACGGTTTTATTTGACAAAAGCAATACCTCAGAAATAACTGCGGGGTACAGATTTTGCCATGCGTTGTGGAAAGTGACTCAGACACTCAAGGCCTGCTGATGCAGAACCTAAAAAATGTGCGTACCAACACCAGATAAGCTCGTTATGTCTTAATCAATTACACAATTAATTAGAAATAAAGATGTGGGCATGCCGCCGACAGCTCAGCCGATATAGCGACTCGCTACGGGCTGGACGGCCCGCGATCGAGTCCTGGTGTGGGCGAGACTTACCGCACCCCCCCCCCCACCCCCCCCCCCCACAC
>Ga0123352_10013556_pt1 | contig 12937 bp, 5 predicted proteins | sample TergutLab28metaG_FD_89700 | JGI IMG/M metagenome (GOLD analysis project Ga0123352, IMG submission 89700) | Labiotermes labralis P1 segment gut microbial communities from Petit-Saut dam, French Guiana - Lab288 P1 | ecosystem: Host-associated > Arthropoda: Insects > Digestive system > Gut ... | reverse complement strand
GTTACATGCACCATCTACTCAGTTTGTGTAGTAGTTACATGCACCATCTACTCAGTTAGTGTAGTAGTTACATGCACCATCTACTCAGTTTGTGTAGTAGTTACATGCACCATCTACTCAGTTTGTGTAGTAGTTACATGCACCATCTACTCAGTTTGTGTAGTAGTTACATGCACCATCTACCTAAATAATTTTATAAAATCTACATTCAGCCAATACAGTGCATTTATTTGTTTTGCTACAACTTATTAACCCACAGTGTTTTACAATGGAAACGCAGTAAATTAACTGTAAGAAAGAATTCTTTTCATAAACACATAAATTATACACTATAATGCTGAGATCTCAGCATCGTGACATATCCATACCAATCTTGTAAAGCAATACCACCATACGTTCGGATGTAAACCTGATGATGGCCACATTAGGCCGAAACATGTAGTTTACTTCGTCCTTTTTTAAACATCTTTTTTTAGATATTGTTGTGTTATTGACTGATAACCACACCTATTGTTGACACTATAATGTGTTAACCCATTGCCTATGAAGAGTGGCTGCATTGTCATCATGGCGCTTTACTATAAATTAACCTTGTGTCAAGGTTTTGGCATCACTAACTGTTCATACAGGTAACTCCAAAGTGAATGAAGATGTACAGTGCCTGTGAGTGTCAGCAACAAATACCAAAGCTCTGGACATCACATCAGTCGTATAATTAGCATGCTTGCAGCCAGAGTATTAGCATCAATAACCTAAGGATTACTGCTAATCTCTGATGATTCAAGCTCTTATCTGTTGAGTGGTTAACAATAGCATGGAGGATTATGTAAATTATGTCACACGTGTAACAGTATGCAGCAACGCTTTTCCGCATTTCAATCGAGTTTCCAATAAACGTATACTTACACCAAAAGTATGTTACAGTCCTTAAAACACTGCAGTAAGATACTGTACATTCCCCTGTGCAAGCTAATTTGTGTCATCTACATCATTATTAAATAACATTTGTTATATGTGCACCCCATAAAGGAACGAATGAATGAAGAGTCAGCGGGTTCGAGCCCTCATGTCCCTTTGTGTCCCTTAAAGTAAATTCGAAGTCAAATGAGCCCTGTCCTTTAAATAAAGTTCCAGACTGCTACCCTGACTCGGATTTCTAATATCCTCGCTGTCCAAAAAATGGAACCCAGATAGTGATGTCTAAACATGGCATGCAACCCCTGACGAAGAATTATAAAAATGTTATTTCTGTCCACATAGTGTATTTTTGTTTCATATAAGTGCAAAAATAAGCAGGCAGGTAGGCCACGAGCTGTAACGCGTAGGTCTATGGCCGCTCGCTTAAGGGATTGTGGGTTCGAATCCCGCCGGGATCATGGATGTCTGTCTGTTGTGTTGTGTGTTGTCACGTAGAGGTTTCTGCGTCGGGATGATCATTCATCGAGAGAAATGCTACCGAGGGTGTGTCACTGAGTGTGATCAGGTGCAACTAACCTCTACACCTACAATGAGTAGGTAGGAATAGCAAAAATGAGAAAGAAAGAAAGAAAGAGACTGTTTACAGACACGCGTCGCTTAACGACGGGGGTACGTTCTGAGATGCGTCATTAGGCGATTTTGTCGTTGTGCGAACGTGTACTTACACAATCCTAGACAGTATAGCCTACTAAACACCTAGTCTCTATGTTATAGCCTATTGCTCCTAGGCTACAAACCTGTACAGCATGTTACTGTACTGAATACTGTAGGCAATTGTAACACAATAGTATTACATTTTAACATATCATAATTATATAATCTTTTGGGACCACCGTCGTATATGCGGTCCGTCGTTGACTGAAACGTCGTTATGCAGCGCATACCTGTATATGAATGTTCCAAATAATTAAATAAACCCCGAAACGGAATCATCCTTAATAATGTACCAGTGGATCAACTAACAGAAAATCAAATTCTTCTGTCGAACCCTAAGTTTCACTGCCGTCGTCACAACAGCCCATCACTGCAACCTATACCTAGGCAGACGAATGGGCTCTCCAGAGTCACATTCTTCAATTTGCTATCGCGCGCGCACACACAAACACACACACACACACAGCTCTGTCAAGTAATCTCTTTCAGTCAGGACTGTCGAATGAAGTTATGAATTAACTTCTCACCTGTCCCATGTACAGGACCTATAGTCATCCATCTTGCTCTCTTCAAGCCAATAAGATTTAGTGAAGAAAAATTATGAAAATCCTGATTGTGAAATTGCCTTAATCCTCTTCGTTCTTCTCCTGTCTTAGATCTAAATATTATTCTCCCCGCAGTGTGTCATAAAATACAATATAAGTAATTAGGATGATAGAGTAAGTTACAGACCCATACAACACAAGAGGTACAATTATATATTTGTACATTGTAATGCGCACATTATTAGATAAAAATCGGCAAGAAGTAGGATTCTGAACTGGCGAACAATCTTATTTTACAGCAATTTAGCAGTCACATGTTACACAAAGACCACTGTTTGTTGACGCAGCTTCTATAAGGAAACTCATATTGAACTTCACTGAGACGGAATAACAGGGTTAACTTACCGAACCTGAAGCTATGAGCAGTGGGACTTCTGAGCTGCAGGAGCGTCACCTGTAAATAAAAAAAGGGAGTCACTCAAGTGATTTGACAGATGCAAAATTTTATGAGTCGAAAAGTACTGAAACTGGAATATGCATATGTATATATCGCAAATGCTTAAGATTAGGCGGAGTAACACCTGCAAACGCATTTGTTTTCAAGCCGCAGATATTAATCAAGCACAAGAAAAAGTGGTCATTTTGGATTATCATGTTTGTCCTCCACTACCTCCATGGAGCGGAGTCCGTTGTGAGAGAATCGGCCAGTCAAGGATTTCCGCACAATTTGTGAAATTTGAAAATCCATTACTTCGTTCAAAGCAGCCAACCACTTGCCCCTACCCTCAGCCAGATCATTCCACTCCAAACTGTCCCAACAGATTTCTTTAACATTTATTTTAATACTACCTTTTCTTCTACGCTTAGGTCTTCCAATTAGTTCCTTTCCCTCAGATCTCCCTACCAAAACCCTCTATGCGTCCCTCCATCATATATGCCACGTGCCCTGCAAATTCCATTCTTCTTGGTTTGGTCACCCAAATGGTATTTGGTGAGAAGTACAGATCACGCAGCTCCACGTCATACAATTTCCTCCACTCCCCTGTTACCTCATCCCTCTTAGACCCAAATATCTTCATCAGCAAACGTTTCTCGAACACCTTGGCCTATGTTCTTACCTCAGCATGAGAGACCAAGTTTCACACCCATAGGAAAGAACAGTCAAAAACGCAGTTCTGTATATTTTAATCTTAATAATTTTGGAGGGCATATGCGAAGAAAAGGGTTATTGGTCCGAAAGGTAGCAGGAATTCCGCGAGTTCAACCTGCAATTGATTTATTCGCGAAAGCAATTCAGATATGTTAGGGTTTTCCCAAATATCAGAACTTCGCCACCATTTCAAAACATTTATTGCCTACCTTTATGTTGTGATTTTATCGTGCTTTCTATTCACGAGACAAGACCATATATTTAGCTTTCTCATCCTTTATTTCTAGACCAAGGCCCTGAGTAGCAACTAATAAAACTTCTGTTTTTCCTTTACATTGTGCATGTTTTAAATCCATAAATTAACATTGTTGACCTAAAAAGAAATCTGATTTGTCTCACTCAACTGCAAATTAACCAGCTATGCTTCAACATTCTTACTTGTATACTGTGGAGCTAGGTTATAAAGCAATGGCTATAAAACATCTTTTTGTTTGAGACCGAAAAGGGAAAGTTGTCGATAAATCTTACAGTTTTGCATATCATCGTGTACAAATTGTAAAATCTTATTAATTTAACCAACAAGTATATTGTGTTGGGGAATTAACACAAGTGTACATAATTTGCCTTCTACATGTTTCGGCCCCTCTTGGGTTATTTTCAAGGAGCATTAATTAAAAGATGAAGTTACAAAGATGCGACGTTTTGTGTATCGTATACGTTAAAAGGACAAAATATTCAAACTTTATAATCAAAAAACCGAAAAACCGATAATTGAGTAATTTAGTCAACACAACTGCAGATACTTTCTCATGGCTCGACAGCCCTAGTGTCCCGAGGTTTCTTTAGTGCTGAGGTCTCGAGACGCAGGCACAACACATTTGGTAGGACTTCCTTGGACGACTGACTGTCCCGTCGCTGAGAACCCTCCATGATCATATAAAACACTCACAAGACAGAGAGATCCATACACGCGGCGGGATTCAAATCCGCAATCCAAACAAGCTAGCGGCTGCAGACCGACACCTTAGACGGCGCGGCCACCGGGTTCAGCGAAACTACAGACCTACAAACCAAATTAAGTGTCGTCTTCGTAATTATTATCGTTTAAGTTATGTAATAATATATTTGTTAATGTATAATTGCTTATGATAGAGCAACATTGTAGATTTATAATTTCTCCTTGTAACTTATGCTCCTTGAAAATGGCCTATCATGGGATGAAACAAGTAGGAGGCAAACATTCGACAGTCAGGGTTTGTTCTCATATAAAGTGTACTTGTTGGCTTAATTACTAAGTTCAAACAAAGGAGTGCTCATCCGGACTTAACTGTTAGTTTCACTTAATCACATGTTCATTACCCTAACAAATGTGACGGGCTATCAAACTAAATGAGGATATTGTACCAAAATACACCTAACTGAATCATAAGCTTCCTTCCGGGTCAACGAACAGCTGATGGACTGCATCATGAAAAAATACCCACCTGGTCTCAAGGATATGACGAATGCAAAATTTATGATCAGTTATTTTTACGTCGAAATCAACACTGATTTTCCCAAGTAATTTTCCTACATATGGAGTTAATCAGACAGAAGGATGTTCGATAACATTTTGTATGTGGTTGATAAGAGTGATATGCCTCTACAATTAGTACTCCTCACACACTTTTAAGCCATTTGCTTGGGTTGGCTACTTATCACAATCTGTACGAATATCACACCGCTGTACGTCACATGGCTATTGTACTTCCCTGTTAGTAATATCTACCCAGTGGTTGTGTAGTCGAAGGCGTAAGTCTGAAGCCGTTTCATTCTTGGGTTCGCGGGTTCGAATCCTGCTGAGGGCATTCATATTATTCTCTTGTCTTTGCTGTGTGTTGTGTAGGTAGCGGCTTGTGTCACGAGCTGATCTCTCGTTCGGAGGAGCCCTACCCATTGTTTGTTTGTTTGTTGTGTGTGTGTGTGTGTGTGTGTTCTAGAAACCTCCACCATGAGGCGGCATAGGCCCGAGTTGGGTTGTTGCGTCACACACAAAGAAACATCTACACGGCGACGAAGAGACAGACAGTGACGCAAATTAATATAAAGCCCTGGAATTCCGAGAGGTGATAACATTTCAACTGTATGGACCAGAGTCTTTCTTGGGAAGTTAATATTTTCTCAGCTAGTCGAGGAATTCCTCGAATTCTGTGGGACCAGAAAGTTCATTGCCATGTCCACAACAGCCAACACCTACCCCTTATTATGAACCACACGAATCTAGTCTACAGTATCCGGTCTTAACGTCGTCCTACCATGTAGGCTTAGATTTACCAAGTAACATCTTTTAATAAATTTATCCCACTAAATTTCTGCATGCACTTTTTTCTCCCTCATGCATGTCGCAAGTCCTGTCCAGCTTGTCTTCAATGACATTTGTTCCCTAATAATATTCAGCGAATAATAAGAATCATGCACCTCATCATTATGCACGTTTCTCCAACCTAACCTTAATTCACTCAACTCACACCCAAGTACCTTCCTTAGCCACCGAGATCACCCCCACAAAAGTAAGAATTACTTTCAATTCTATTTTTTTTAACATTTAACGTACATCGCAAAGCGTCCCAAAATGTGTATCCTACATCTTAATTGCCGGTCCCGGTGGCCGCGCGGTCTAAGGCGTAGGTTCGCTCGTCTGCTGAGATTGTGGGTTCGAAACCCACCGGGGTCACGGATGTTTGTCTGTTGTGAGTGTTGTGTGTTGTCAGCTGATCACTCATCCAGAGGAGTCCTACCGAATGTGATGCGTCGTTGTGTCTGATTTATAAACCTCAGAAATGAAGAGGCCCTTGCACACTGGGGGCTGTTGCGCTCATCATCATCTTCGTCAGAACCACAATTCATTTCTTCCTTATCGTTACACAGAGCAAATCGTACGATAACCCTGCAGACTTTTAATCGGGAGGTGCTTAGTTCTAACGCCAGTAGGAACACCGACTATTCTCCCCGTTTTTTATTTCACTTCTTGACTTCTAAAGGCAGATTAAATTACATAACGACCGCTTCTTTCAAGTTCACTGTCCATAACGATCCATTCAATGCAATGCGATATAATTAAATTGAATAATTGTCCAACAAGATGCGACTGTATTCAATTTATTACATTTCTGTAGGCAGCTCTACATGTTTCGGGTGTTGACACCGATCATCAGGAGCTCGTACAACTGTAATGACAGCTTCTGGCACTGGTCAACCGGATCTACTACCATCCGCTCTCGTTGTTGAATTCCAATTCAACAACAAGAGCGGATGGTAGTAGTTCCGGTTAATCAATACCAGAAGCTGTATTTACAGTTGTACGAGCTCCTGATGATGGGTGTCAACAGCCGAAACATGTAGAGCTGCCTACAGACATGTAATAAACTAAATAAGTCGCATCTTGTTGGACAATTATTAAATTCGATTCACGATGCACGGACCCATATATATAAAATGCGATGTAATTAGTACGATTTACTGGCAGCCACTACATAAGCCACCAATGAAACCTTTAGACACGTATTGCTATACAAAGTTATTCATAGAGAAGCATTTTAAATTTAATGTAGTAATAATTAACTACGAGTTGTCATTCTTCAAAACCTTACATTCGGTCAATTGGTGAAGAAATAGCGCGCCATTTCACGGAACACAGAAATTAGTCTACATGATCAAAACAGACTGCTATTGAACCTTTTCTCAACCAGGACAATATCCACACCGCAGTGTCCCACAATTTACGCTCATTTAATATCCCCACTCATCCACGTCTAGATCTACTTTAAAGTAAGAAATCCTCTTCATGTTTGCACCGTGCATCATCAACATATAAACAATTTATTTTCCAACATATGCATAAATATATAATTCGTAGATACTGTTAAAATTATAAAAAATATTTAAAAGTGCCCTGAAATGTTTCGGATCACTGAAGATCCATCATCAGGGAGCCTTGTACAGTAGCTGGATAAAATTACAAGAATGGTTCTACCGTGTCTGTTGACATGGACGTAGTCGGTGTTATGGCAGCATAATCTCCCATAACACTGACTACGTCCATGTCAACGGACACGATAGAACCTTTCAGTCAAGTACTGTACAAAGCCCCCTGATGATGGATCCTCTGTGATCCGAAACATGTCAGAGCACTTTGAAATATTTTATCATAATTTTAATTGTATCTAAGAATTATATATTTGTGCATATGTTGTACAATAAAATGTTTATAATCAATCCTCGTTTTGTTACCAATTAGTCATATTTCTCTCTACACGTAGTCATGCACAACACAAATACAAAGTAAAACAAAACTACACTTTTCGGCTTCCACAAGCCATTATCAGGTTTATGGTCAGAAACTTAAAAAAAAATTAAAAAGAAAAATTAATGCCGCGAGCAGTTTAGTTTTTCTTTTCACTGCTATAGGTACAGGCCTGATGATGGCTTGTTCAAGCCGAAACATTCAGCACGCTTTACCTTGTATTGTGACTTGTGTACGGCTATCGGTAAAAAGTAATAAAACTGCATTTCTACATTTCACGAATTGTTTCTCTTGAGGTTTGAAGTAAAATGTCCGTACAATTCTTACTCGTGTAATGCATACCACATGTCGCTTCAGGGCCCAAAAATAATCCAGGTGAGGTGGAAACTGTTCAAACTATTTTCTGTGGTCCAACTTGATTCTTTCTTCTGCAGCTTAACACAAAAATTTCTGGGTTTTTTGAAGTACAGGAAATAGCCTGTAACAGATAACCCTGGGAGGCGTGTCGTAACTGCTGTGTATGTATGTGGCGAAGTAACGGGCAAAAGACGATATATTGAAAGGACTTCCTCCTTCAGCAATCTAATATAACTATATTTCAAAAGGGTGGGGGGAAGGAGATTTCATAGTTCAACGAGATACCCTAACGCAGGTCACATGTATGAGGTAAAGGACAAAACAAAACCAAAATAGCTCTAAGGGAAGAGAAGCAATAGATGATAAAGGGGTAGATATTCGAAGGGTAGAAAAAGAATGGAGACAAAAAAATCTCGTTAACTTTATTCAACTCCAAAAAAACCGGACATGGAAGAACGCGTATTGAAAAAAAGAAACAAACGGGAGCCGAAACAGAAAAAGTGTGAAAGGGATGAAAAGAGAGGAAGGACAAAAGGCAGAAACGTATGCAGACAGTCTGATGTGGCTGATTTCAGTCCAGAATGTGAGAAGAGAATCATCACGTTAATGGGAAAGAAAGCTTCTAATTATAGAACTAAGGTAGGCATGAGGCACAGTTAAACCCCGAGATATTACACGCTGCCTCTGTCAATTTGATAAGAGACCCCGATGGTTCAACATGACTAACATCAAAGCACCTCCACTCCACATAAATGGAAAACATTCTATGCCAGTTCAAAGCAGTTCATTTCCTCAGAAAGTTATATATGTATGATACGAAGTAAATGGTAAAGGTACTGTTGTCCCTGTGCTTAACTAAGCCCTTAAAGATGACCCTGAATTAAGTTCAATTCAGTTCGTACCGCAAAGTAAAAATAATACGTCTCAGTTATAAAAACCAATCAGTTAATATTATATGGATCCAAAACAGCTGTTTGTTACGAGATCCATACAAACGCAGACTCGCTCTGTGGGCAGATGTAAAAGCTTGAATGTTACATTAAGTAACCACTAGATTCCAGAGCGTTCAACATCACGCTACAAAGAAATACGGCAAGTGGAGACATAACTCCACAAATTCATATTTTCTGACCCTAGATGAATTTCATTAATCGCTTTACATCTGGAGAGACGATATTAGTACCAGTTTCGGGTAGAGGTCGGATAGACCCCACAGTCGTGCTGGGCGCTCTACAGAAAGAAATATGTCTTCGGTCATTGACGTCCTTACGAGAGTCACAATGACGTTTACCGCGTTTCGGAGTGTGACGCTGTTTAGCCTGACATAAATTTATCGACGTCTCATGGAAACGTCCTGGCTGCATACTCTACTACGAAGAACGAGGCAGGATCCTTTCGCAGTTTTGTAAACTTTATCAGCACCTTGAAGATGCGAACAGCACTTTACTCCGAAACGTCGGCAGATTTCTACCGGACTACATGACTTCACATCTAAGAAGACAACTGTCAGCAAAATCTGTGTGCTCATTCAGGGTATCTGATGATGAGTCCCCAGTCGTGCAGCAATCCAATCTACTGCTCGAGCGGTGGGGAATAGGATGGCAAAAAAAAAGAAAACAGTTGTGCCTTTTCCCCGGAAACAGCTAGTGTTATATACACACAGGCAGCATAATACATTGTTAAGTATTCTGTTTAGAATTTAATTTAGCGATGAAATTCATGCCCGAATTTCGTAATTCCGTGTGTAATTACTTCCATTACCTTCTACAACATCCAGTTCAGTTATTTCATACCTGATTATCTCACATTTTAACTACTTTCCACATAAAATTGAAACGAATCCCCGGTCAACACAGATGTGTTCACACAGTTAATTATTTATGCTATGCCACTGAGTAGTTTAGCCTCAAAATTGACACAGTAAATTACAAAGTAGCATGACGGTCGTTTCATCTGTCAAAAACAAACGTCAGCTACAAATGCAAAGCTCTATGAAACCACCTGAATCAATAAAAAAGGACACACTCCATCTCTTCTGACGGACGATCTTCATGTGATTCCTCACCCTCCAAAAGAATTCTGGAATAGTACTTCAAGCAATCCACATCAGTTTGGTTTAACATTTCTCCACGTTCATGTAATCCGTACTGCTAAGAGTTCAGTGAAATGAGACCAGCGTCGGCTACAACGTACTCCCTGTCACAAAGTAATATGACTGAAATTGACAATTCGGTCCGTCAGAATAAGACGCTTCTAAGGCAGTTTACATTTATACGAGTATAGAATAAACTGGTTGCATATTCTGATCGTGATACCTTTTCCACATCCATGTTGTCGTTTAAGAAAATCCGTCCGGCTTCTTTCCGTGAGACTTGCCAGTGGTTAAAATTTCCCCTGAATGGGTTGCGGGCCCAGAACAGGGTAAGTCCAGTGGTAAGATTGCTACCTTTAGCCTCTGAACCGGCATGTTTAGGGTTGGGATTTCCTCCATTCCTGGTGAAACAGTTTTACCGCTGTGACTCGGTCGTCATTTCCTCGTTTGTGAGAACAGGGTATACCACGAGAAGGTGAGGATGACTGTTGGGTAGGATAGGCTATAGTATTACGCATCACAACCCCTTATACCTTATACATTATAATTGGAAGGAATCATGGAAGACCTTTGAAGAGACTTCTTGATACGTGAGACTGGAACGGATCAACAAATGGCCCAACTCCATGAAAGATATGATGATGATGATGATAATAATAGAATAAACTGTATTTATTAATTATATTATTGCGTTCATAAGAAGGAGGAAGCAAGATCCTCTAAAATTTAACTTACTGAACAAGTAACTGATCAATAAATTTTGTATGAAATGTATCCATATAACCCCTCTTTATCGAAGAAGTAGACATGAAAAGGAGCAGAAATGTTAATTATATAACAATATGAAAGAAGACGTGTGTGTGGGCCATCTACAAGGATGCTGATAAGTCCTTAGCTGGACCAGGAAGGAAACAAGCTAATGTTTCTGTCAGAATAGCGTGAATTTCCTTCGGCGCCTTGCCTTGCAGGAAAAAAAAAACATCTTGACAGCTCGTGTCTCGACGTTGGTGAAATCGCGCGCGTCCCTGACATGCTTCCGAGCTTTTTTCCTTCCTGGTCGGGTTAAGAACTTATCAGTACCCCGGTAAATATGCAACGAAGGCATCCGCCCAGGTTTGTGCGGAAACACAGTAAACATTAAATCCGAGCAGGTCGACATTCAGACGGAGTACAAGAATAATGTAGGTCCGCAGGGTAGAAGCAGGTGCCGGAACATGATTATTTATGCATTTAATTGGTGTTTCATATAATAACTGTTTGGCAACTTCATTTTAATTCGATAACTTAAGACGCGTAAAATATAAATCTAAAGGCTTGTGGGAAAATTGGTTGTGGCACGAAAGGAAGAGTCTTCTTGTGTTTAATTAAGCACAAAAAACACATTTAATAGGAATCTGCGTGAGCCTCAGAGCCTGTCTTGTCGCTGTGGGTAATAGAAACCCTTCAAATCAGTAGCCTAGCCACTAAAATGATCTGAACACCCAGAATCATTTATTTTCTTTTACAAAGCCAAATTTATGCATTCGCACGAATGTGCATTTATTTTGTCATCTGTCTTACGACGGAGCCACAGCATCTTCCAAAGTGACTCATTCGTACAAAGCGATCGGGTGCTTCCTATTTCAATTTACAGTATCCTCTCTTTTCCTTAAGGTCAAAGAGTAGCTGTTTACATTTTGTTCCTCGTCCTCCCGTAACTTCTCTCCTTCCCTCTATCTTTCCTTCAATACCGTGTCTCAAATGCAGTTCCAATGTAAGATGTGACCAGTCCCGTAAATCTTCCTTTTCTTTATTGTTTGAAGGCTATTCCTCTCCTCTGTCTCTTTCTAATACTTCTACATTTCTCACATGATCGGTCCAACTAATCTTCTTCAGCACCACGTTTGAAAACTTTCCATGTATATCTGATCGATTTTCTGAAGTGTAAGAGTCTCAACACCCTACAGAGCTATCCTCCAAATATGGCACTTGATTAATTTATTTTTTAATATAATTCAAATTTTCTGACGCAAAGAGCCTTCTTTATATCGAATGCTGCTTTTCTCTTGGCAATCGTACGTTTAATTAGTTGAAAAAATACACGGAATACGGAATTTCAAAACAAACCAGAATAACTTTTAAAATGTTTACAAACGAACAGGGAAAGGGCCGCAGGACAAACCGTCGCTAAGCTGATAATATAAGCCGGAATCTCCCGTATAAGAAACGGCAATTTACCAACACTGCGACTTTGAAATGATTTATGAGATAAATGAACAGAGAATAAGAAAAGAGGTAATGTAGAAGATTCTACAAGACGGATGATGCTGGAAGCAGAGCTTGCAGGCTGAACTAATCCGACGGGAAACAAGCTCTCGGAATTTGGGCAGTTGCAAGGTATCTGAGAAGGCTTTTTCATTAATGTTTCGGTCATTAGGTTCGGTCCATGACGCGTGGGATAGACGCGGGGTTACAACAAAGGCAGAAAGTAAAGAATATAAACTTAGGTCCGAATCAATGTCAGCAGTTTCCCAGGCTGCCGGTGACACAAAGTAGCATATTCTGTTTGAAGGTGCCAGAAGTCCTATTGACATGAGGCAGTAGGGGGGAACGGACACCACAATAACACAAAATGGGTGTGACTCGTTGCAGCATAAAATTCGACTAAATAATATACAAAATGCATTTCATGTCTCAGAGCAAAGTCATAGTTACATTGTTTTATACCGCAGAAGAACCAGTTGCAGCAATTTAGGGCAAAAACTGCAATTTACTTCCTTACTAACTCCATGGTGCAGAGTCCTTCTTGAGAAGCTAACTGGTTTGCAGCTAGTCAAGAAATTCCCCGCATTTCACGGAACCCGAAGGTTCATTACCGCACTCACAAGCGTCCGCCACCT
>Ga0123352_10013553_pt1 | contig 12938 bp, 7 predicted proteins | sample TergutLab28metaG_FD_89700 | JGI IMG/M metagenome (GOLD analysis project Ga0123352, IMG submission 89700) | Labiotermes labralis P1 segment gut microbial communities from Petit-Saut dam, French Guiana - Lab288 P1 | ecosystem: Host-associated > Arthropoda: Insects > Digestive system > Gut ... | reverse complement strand
CACATATGCTCGAAACATGTAGAGGCATGAAATAAAACTTATTGTGAAACAAATTTTGTGCATCAAGTTGGTTAAATACTGAGATAAATATACTGAGATGCACGGTCAGCAAAACGTCAAAATATGTCTCAACATACTTTCGAAAGATAATGGAATATACATTTTCATAAAAATCCGTCCTGTTGCGAGCCAAGTTAATTCATACGGACAGGTGGACAGACAGAAATATGGATGGAGAACCAAACAAACATGAAGAAGCTAATATTTGTTGTTCAAAGTTTTGCAAATGCGCTTAAAAACGGGAAACTTGAAAGACAAAATACGGTGGTTTATAACGGGAACACTGCATAAAATGGAATGAAATCTAAAGCATATTCATGGGTAGTGAATTTTGAAATAAATTAGTGGAAACGTAAGTATTTTAGAGAAAGAAGCCACGTTAGACAATGGGGGTTAAAGGTGTTAAACTATGAAACCGATACAGCATGCATGCAGACACGAAAGAGCTCAGGTAAAAGAGGACAGAGATGTTTTGCTGCTAAGCAATCGATATAACGTACAGGGGCAGACGGGAAGTGGACGTCGCGCATGCCCATTCGAAACAACTTTCAGTATAAAATTTTCAGTAGTGGATAATAAGTGAAATACGCTGTTCATGTGGGTTGCCGTGTACCGTCAGTACGCATCTGTAACCAGCCAAAAGGCTGACAAGGCAATATATGTGTTTAGACGTGGGCTTGACAGTGAAACAGACACTGAGGAATGCACACAGGCACTAAACATGGTTAAAACATTGTCTACCATAATTACAGACTCAAAGTAATAATTTGGGTTCATGCAGTAGAATTTTGAAATGTTCTTCAAAGACCAACTTAGTACAGCAAATCGCATAATTCACGGAGTCGCCATCACACTAAGAGAGAGAGTACTGAGAAGAAACCTCTTCAATACACACCACAGAGATGGTTACCTATAGCTCCATATTCTTCAACTCAATTTTGGTCAGCATTTAGAGTTAATCTACAGGTCAAAGCAACTTAATCTCCAGGAAAACATCTTCTCCTTGCATATTGACTAGGAAGTTTCGATTTCCAGTAATGAAAACAACAATTCCTGCGACAACCGGAAATTTAAACCTCTTTCATCCAATACTTGCCCTCGTTGCTGTATTATAAAATATATGTGAAAATAAATGTAGGTTACGTTTAAAATTGTCCACTTTCCGTGCAGTAAGACAAGTCAGCATATATATATATATATGTGTGTGTGTGTGTGTGTGTGTGTTTGTATGTGTATTACTCCATGGAGCAGAGTCCTTCTTGAAAAGCTAATTGGTTTGCAGCTATTCAAGAAATTACACGCATTTTGTGGAACCCGTAAGTTCATTAACGCATTCACAAGTGTTCGCCATCTTTCCCTATCCTGAGCAAGTTAGATCCAGTCCATACCCCACATCCTACTTCCTGAAGATCCATCTTAATATTATCCTCCCATTTACGCCTGGGTCTCCCAAGTGGTCTCTTTCCCTCAGGTTTCCCCACCAAAACCCTGTGTGTATGTATGTGTGTGTGTGTGTGTGTGTGTGTGTATGTGTACATATATATATAACATCAACACCTGCACTAAAATTAAATACAACAATCTACAAATATGTGGCACAATGAACAAAAAAAGAAAATACAAATGACGGGTTGTATTATATTCGGGCAATAATATAGTTAAAAAATGTAAACTGATCAAAAAATTTAGAAAGCACAATACAGAATGTATACCGTAATAGTCACTGCTTGAACACAATAGTAAATAATAACTATTACCATATACATTCTGTAGTATGCTTTTTAAACTTTATCTATTTCAACGCTGCATTTTAACACTATTATTGCATATCTATGATGTAACTAGTCATTCGGGTGATAAAATCAAGAGTAATGAGATGGGCGGGGCATGTGGCACGTATGGTGGACAGAAGAGATTTTGGTGGGAAGACTAGAACGAAGGATACCATTTAGAAGACCCAGGCATAGATGGGAGGAAAATATTACAATGTATCTGCAAGAAGTGGGACAGTGAGGCATGGACTGGATTGCTTCATCTCAGGATAGGTATAAGGAGTGGGCGCTTCTGAGAGCGGCAATGAACCTCCGGTTTGCATCAAATGGGGAATATTTATTGAATATCTGAGGACCTGTTGGCTTCTCAGGAAAGACTGCCACGTGGAATTAATTTAGTTATGATATAAACTACTCACTTTCATTTTTCTTCGATCAATACCTCCCTGAAGATGGTCGAAAAAGGACGAAACAAGTAGGCGGTACAACACATGATTGTATATCACTGTATCTAATTACAGTGCAGGTGTCGCTATATATATGCTAAGTGTAGTGTTTCTTGTGAGAGGATTTTGCTCTAACGGATTTTAACCGATATACACGTAAACGTTTTTTAAGTGTGGCAATAACGTACGGTCAGCTATCACTGCTTTGTGTCACATTTATTTGGCACAAATAATGGGCAAGTTGGTCCCTCGAGAGTGAGCGATATAACAATCTTGCGCATGAAGGAGACACAGCAGGACACACACACTAACTGAAATGCTGCTTCCTTCATACTACATATGAAGAAGTTGTCAACCGCTTCTCTAAATATAGCAATGAGTGACCGGATAATGAACGGGAAAAGATGTAGATGGCACCGACCCTCTTCGAATTCTAGGTACTAGTGTTTGCTGACAACAGTCGGATTTATCTACATGCGAGCCGAGAGCTGAACCCGAGACTGTATAATACGAAGAAGAGTTTTACCCACCTGACCGCAATGGGCTGCAGTGGCTTTCGAGTGCAGTTCATACCAACGGACTAACCTGTATTCGCTTCGAACCAAGAATCCTGAAAATGGTTATATATAGTAAAAGGGACTTGGGACTGATAATTTGGACACTGTCCATCTTCTCAGGCTGAAACAAAACTACAACATTTCAGATAATTTATCTATTTCCGTCTTCTGGTCAAAGGGAAGAGGAAGTCATTAATTTTCTGTGTCGTCTGCCAACATCTAGTGTCACTGTTCGCCGAACACCATTCATATTGAGTGTATATAGCAGGAGTCTTCTGACGACGAGACAGAGCCACAGTTCAAGGCAGTTATTTGTCATTAGGGAAAAGCGGGAAACATATATATATATATATATATATATATATTATATATATATATATCGAATTTAGAGACAGAATATATGATTAATAAAGTTTTAATAAAAATGCGCCTTGATATTGTTATCAATTTTTTGCACAGAAAATGGGAGCGATTTCGGAAGGATATATTTGTCTGTACGTACATCCGTCCATAGCTGTACAACTGAATACATATCAGTGAAAACATCGAAAGCGATTTGCAGTACAACTTGGTTGGTGAATGTTATGTTAGTTGCAAAGGTAATCGTAAATCAATAGTAAGCCACCTTCTGCATCTACACTACAGAGGCTATTGAATATGTTTTGAATATTTACGAGTATAGGAGGAAGGTGTGGGCCGAGTAGCTTAGTCGGTATTGCGACTGACTACGGGTTGGACGGTTCGGGATCGAATCCCGGTGGGGACGAGATTTTCCGCCCGTCCAGACCGGCCCTGGGGCCCACCCAGCCTCCTGTAGAATGGGTACCGTGTCTTTGCCGGGGGTAAAATGCGGCCGGGGCGTGCTGCTGAACACTCACCCCCTTCTAGTGCCGCGGTCACACCGGGCCTGTAACGGGATCACTTTACCTATATAGGAGGAAGGTATCAAACACTGGTTTGTGACCTACCAAACAGCTACGAAGAGTTAGATCATTGGAATTTCAAAGGATAAAACGTGCACTTACTGTGAAAAAGAATTCTTCACGTGAAACATATTCCTTAACATAATCTAATACTTATATCACTCAAACATCCATCTCAAACAACCCCACTTCTGTTCAGAGGCTTAATGGTATAATTTTCTTCTATCAGAAGGTTACAAACAGTTTAAACACATAATATACTGATTCGGCCACGTGTCTTAACATTCAAACTGCGTGTTTTCCCACACAACACATTTCTGCATTTTGTTAGAGCATCACACTAAACAGTTACTATTTCCCCTCAACAGAATTAACTGCCCGAATTTTATGAAAGGAGACAGAGTGTAACACGTGCGCAACATACATTAATTTTTTTTTAATAACCTTCGTAAAGTAACTAGGAGACCACTGGGAAGACCTAGGCGTATTTGGGTGGATAATATTAGGATGGATCTCCAGGATGTGGGATGTGGGTATATGGACTGGATTGGGCTGGCCCAGAATACAGACAGGTGGCGGACGCTTGTGAGTGCGGTAATGAACCTTCGGGTTCCGTGAAATGCGTGGAATTTCTTCACTACCTGCAAACCAGTTATTTTCTCAAGAAGGATTCTACACCATGGAGTAAGTAAGTAATGTAACTAGGCATCAATTATAAAGTAATTTCTTTACTCACATTGCACCACGGTGATAATACCGATCAGCTGAAAGCATACTTGCAAGTCAGAATTTAAAGGAAGGTTACCTGTAATCGATGGTGGAATTTTTTTCGACCAGTGTGACGTAGGTTACCATAGCAACGGCAGAGAATGTTTTTTCACGCTTCGCCGTAAATTCGACGATGCTACTTTGGTGACAATTAACCCCAATTACTTTGATTATTTAAGCCTGGGAGGGCCATGGAAATGTGCGTAGGGGGACAGTGGAATGAACTATTGAGCGAGAAGCGATACGGGCAAACCTACGCAGATTCTATCCATAAATAAGTCATCTCCTGTACTGTGGTGCATTTGAATGCAATGTACATGGAGTGAGCCAAAATTCCCTATGCACCTGTACTACAAAAGATAAGACCGCTTCATTAGGGGCGTTCGCAAAATTGCGAAAAGCGTCTATTAGCTTCTCTATGTCTGTATGTCTCTCCGTCCCTCCTTCTGTCCGCATGGAACAACTCGGCTCCCACTGAAGGTATTTTCATTAAATTTTGAATTTGAGTACATTTTTTTGAGAACATGTCGAAAACATTCAAGTTTCATTAAAATCGGACAAGAAAAAGTGGTCACTTCATTCATTAACCAACAATTGCACTTACATAAATTCCACATAAAAACACTTAAAAACAATTAAAATCAATCCGACACGTTTCAATCTCTTTTAGATCATCATCAGGGAGCTATGTTTCTCCTTGCTAAAGTTGCACTATAATATTCACAATTTAATTCGTTTCTGTAAACATGGTGTTGTGGCAGCATGTCATGTTGTGTGGGAATACGCTCAATGCTTTTGTGTTTTTGTGTGGAATTTATGTAAGTGCAATTGTTGGTTAATAATTGAAGGGATTTTACGAAATGCACGGTGCAACAATAAGGTTTATATAAAGAATAAGGGGTATTTTACATGAAGACCAATATAAAATTTTGATCGTATCTCGCTCAGTCCTTCGTAGAATGAGAAATATTTCAGACACAAGTTTTAGAGAAAATCAAAACACATTTTACGTTCTATAACTTTTTCAAAAATCTTTCTTTTATGAAACAATGTGGAATAATATTGTAGGAACAGATAATATAGCGCATGCGCAATGACTGCTTGCTACCTAAGTCTAAAAAAACGCAGTCAGAATATGTAATAATTAATGTTTTTCAACTGCAACAATGGTTGCACTAACGCACCTCCAGTTTATGTTGCACCTACATTGCACCTACATGGAACCTACATTACCTGTCTTGCTTTCAGTATTAATTTTAGAACCGCCCCACACTTAGTATGTTGCTTACGTGACGTGTCAATTTCAAAATTTCTTTTAACTTTAGTAAGGATAAGGAATTTGTCTGTGCTAATGCACACAGCCTCACGAAATATGCCAGCTGCCTACTGTAGGCGTGCAGTGATTTTGTCTCACTGTGTACTTAAACTGGCTTGGCCATGTTGAATGCATGGCCGAAGATAATAATGTGCAGAAGATCAAGAGATGGAAGCCCATGTCTAAAAGACCAATTGGAAGACCTAAAACACGCTGGGAAGATGACTTTTGTAAGATATAAAGAGCATAAAGAAAGGCAATTGGAAGAAAGTAGCAAAGAATAGAGATAGTTGGAAGAAAGTGGTTGAGCAAGCCTGAACCCTATATAGGTTGTAGCACTTTATAAGAAGAAGAAGAAGAAGAAGTGGTGTATTACTTCGAATGGTCCATACGACTAAATATTTCTTGGTGAGTGGTACAGAATTGTCTAACATTAATGCAGCAAAGAAGAGTGCTTTAAAATGTCGTATTTCGATTACAGATGGAGAGTAAATATTTTGGACACCAGTCGGTACTGTGAGTAGCAATTAATCGAATCGTCTTAATCCCTGCAAAAGTTCTATACGGGACAAGAAGAAACAGAACTGTCAAAGAGATGGACAACTCAGCGCAACTAGATGCTTCCAATTTGTGGCCTTTGACGAAATATCATAAACGTAATCAAGCAAGATCAGACATAACTGTCAACAAAATGGGCAAAACTGCATAAACGGAAACTTCAAATTTGCGCTGTTCAACAAATATTATTAAAGTAATCAAACAGTGGTGGATGATCTGGGAGCACGTAACAAAAATGGAAGATATGAAAAATATTTCTAATATTATTCTGGAAATTTGAGAGTCGGTGTTCATTTTGAAGATCTGTGGGGCAGAGCGAAGTATAATATTGAGTTGCGTCATGGTAAAATAAAATGACATTTTAAAATGCTTCGTCTGGCATGGGATGAAGTTCAGTGAGTGTTACTTTACGAATGGTAACAAAATATCAGTTTTCATAAATGGTGGAAATTTCTTGGCTGGTTGGGCAACAATTACAGGAAAAAATGTATTCTTCTTTAAGTAGGACATCCCTTTCTAATATAGATACATAGAAGCAAGGGTAGCATCAGTCAATCTCAGGAGTTTTTAAACGTTGTAAAATTTTACTACTACAAGTTTCGGCGCGTGTATAAAAAGCCATCATCATGCTGACAAGATGCCAAAGAAAATCTGTTATTACTAAACCTTGAATAATTCAGCTGTAGTACACAACTGCGTTTTTTTCGGTGCCTTGTAAGGCTATTTATATATGAGCCGAAACATGTGGCAGTAAAACTTTACAACGTTTAAAATAATTTGTTGTGAATGGCGGTTACTACTTTTGCTTGTAAAAAACATTCTTCTTCTACAGTTAAGAAGTGTGTTTATTTGCTATCTGGTTTACTATCCCTCAGACAAAACCTGTGGAGTACAGCAATCAGCCGTCAGCCTCCTTTAATGCTTAAGCTACGTCGATATATCGGCACTAAGTTGATATCAGAAATAAACTTCAGTTTCTGGCCCGCAGTTTGCATGACAATGAGATCGCGGTCTTGGGTACGATAAACTGTTCAGCAACAAGGACATAGAGGAACACACAACCGCAGCAATTTCGGAAATGCGGCATCGGACGTTGCGTCTGAAGGCAGTCAGAAATACGGTAGATACCATTATACGAGAAAACACACACAAATGAAGAGACTAATATTATGGACGAGTTGTGACGCCGTGACGTTTGGTGCCAAAATTTCTTGAAAACCTGTTGAGTGTATGGTATGCCTTAAAGATGAAGGTGAGAGAGTCGTCAGAAATTACGGTGTCTAGGAAACCACACGGCGTCTCAACCCAGAGGGTCATAATGTACATAAACACCGCCATGAAGACATTAAATTAGATAAAATAAATTACCAGTAATCTCCATAGATCATAGTCATTACCAACAAGCCAACAGTAAGTCAGCTAGAAAAGAATATCCCTGCATTTTACATTACCCGAATATTTGTTGCCACGATCACTAGAATCTCTCAGTAGTCCGTATCTGAGCCGGATTAATCCAGTCCACACCTTCACACCGGCCCTCTTTGTTCAATATTTTCCTTCATTCTATTCAAGGACTTTCTAAAAGTTGCACATGCTACATGAGATCTGCTCTCTTTTGGGATTCTACCCAGCGTGGCATGGTAGTTTCCTAACCGATGTTTCAGGACAGCCTATCGGTCCCGTCTTCAAAGGACTACTTGACCTCTAATAATGGGACTGATATGCTGTCCCTAAACGTCGGTAAGAAACTACAGTTCTACCCTGCGTAATATACCAAAAGAGCGCGGATCTCATTTGCATCACGGAGGAAGCATGAAAACACGCAATGTTGCAACTTGTTTTCCTATTAAGTATCAACGCATGTGTGCTAATTGCCCCGTCCATTCGATTTTTCTCCATGACTGCCCTCTTGAGGATTATGGAACACCAAAACCCTCATTAAGCACAAGCTTCTAGCTTCGTTTTAATCCTTGTTTCTTTGTTTCTTCTCAAACATCCTGCTATCAAAGGACGGCACATTCTGCCTTCCCATTACTGTGGATTTCCCTTTAATTTCTCTCGCGATTCTGCTCGTGTTTACGAACACACATAAAACAAGAATTTGTGTCGTCTGCCCTAGGAAAGACTGTTTCGTCTTTCGAAACGAAACACAATCTCTTCTAATCAGCGTAAAGGAAAATTGATACTGTCGCTGAATAAACACGTTGCCCTACTAGTGTCGCTGTTCAATACGCAGCCTCAGAGTTCACACTGTCATCTCACAATAAACGTACTCTCTGCACTATTCCAAACACACGGAGGGTGCGGATGTCTGTGGAAAAGAATGTTAATTTTACGACACTCGTAGCTTACATAACCGCATTTTAAAAGCGTTATAACTGCTATTCAAAATGAAAAATAAGAATCCACAATCAAAACGAATAGCTCGTGCTAGAACTCCTCAAGTTTACTTAACCTACTACATACATTGCGAGTTTTACAAGCCTATATTTAACATCATCATCATCATCATCGTCGTCGTCATCATTGCCGGTCCCAGTGGCCGCGCGGTCAAAGGCGTAGGTCTGCGACCGCTCGCCTGCTGAGATTATAGGTTCGAATCCCGCCGAGTGCAATGGATGTTTCTCTGGTGTGAATGTTGTGTGTTTTAAGGTAGTGGTCTCTGCGACAAGCTGATAGCTCTTCCAGAGGAGTCCTACCGACTGCGGTGCATCGTTGAGTGTGATTTAAAAACCTCAAGAATGTGGAGGCCATTGCCAGCGTCGGCCCGCAGCGCCACAGGAAAGAAAATAAATTATCATCAACATTCTAAATACTGAACACAAACGGTTCAGATTTAAAAGAAGCGGAAAGAGTGTTACAAAGACAGACAGGCAGACAAACCCACACACACTCACACAGAATCACACATACACTCACACACAATCACACGCACTCACACACACAGTCACACACACTCATGCACAATCACACACACACACACACACACTCACGCTCACACACAACATAGTGATCTCAAAAGCATAAAATCAATTACCCTAATTTCGCACATAGCAGATTTTCAAACGACCGCAGACACCAATATTTCGGGCACCTGAATATTTCGGTATACTAATTGAGCATTTCGACCGCAAGCGCTCATCACTTACAGTTCCAGCAACAGAATATTCCCTATGGACAACATTTTAATTATTTCTCGCTCGTGTTAAAATTTCCACACTTCTCAAAATGTGTCACTACTCAAAACCTTCAGTTTTATTAGTGAAACGTGCCATTCCCCCCCCCCCCAAACAATATTCCCCGCCGTAATTTTGGTACTGCCGATACAAACATACGAACAAGATTCTAGATCGTCAGACCACTGAATATTAAGATTATGTTCTTCAGGGTTGTGACTCCGTGAAGCCTCAAGAAACGTTGAACAAGAAAGCAGTGTCTTCCTCTGAAACGACCGTAACATCTCAGAATCTCACAGTACACACGAATTTTCGGTATATGTAAAAAGCCAATATATACGCTCTTCCCTCGTGACAAAAGCACTCCAAATTCGATCCCATTTAATCTCTCTCTTTCATGCAATCTCTAAGCAGCTTTACCTGAACACTTGAAAATAGAAACTCGCGTTACCGGACTGAGATGTGTAAACACTTCCCATTTACTGCAACTTCAAAGTAAGTTCCCAACTTTGGCCCTGTTCTAGCTGATTTTTGATTCAACGTTATTGAACATTTCCACACAACATTTACTCAATATATGTCTAAACTTCAAGAAACTAAGATAGAAGTGATTAAAATGTCCCACAGATGCAATGTTCCAAGTTCCCACACACAAACCATTAAATAGATTACACCCAACGATAATGAACAACTCCGAAGTTAGTCACTCTATGCAAGTCGACACCGCGTAACGTCTCAGAAGATTTGAACCCTCAGAAACACAGATGTCAAAGCCTTAAATGTCGCAGTTCCGAAGTGCATTACACTGAGTACTATAAGGCAAAACAGCTTTAAAACGCGCCTCTATCTATACCTTTCATTACAAAATACAATAAAACGAGACTTGCAAGAAACTTGCAAGAACACTGTTGGAGGACATTCGTTGAATTTTTCTGGCTTAGGAAAGGGACCAGAAGTTAACGAATGCGGAACGAATTTTTAGTTTTCATGAAAAGCGAAAAGCTTTTGAGAAGCTGAAGGGCTGTCAAATTTGTAAAGACTTTGCTCCGTGAAGTTGTTCATGCAGTACGCCTGCAAATGTACGTGAACTCTCAAGAATGAGTTGTACTACATTACAGAATAAAAATAAAGTATTCGAATTTAATTACTTAAACTTATTAACGCAACGGACACATAATCATGTAGACAGGATTTTGATAACAGCAGATTTTTTGTAAGCGTCACCCTGTTCCACGACAGAACAGTTTCATCTCTGGCTACGTTGTACTGCTGCTGGTCTCACATTCTGCAGATACCAGTTCGAAAGAAAAAAAATTCTTGCTTGATTAAAGAGCTATAGCTGAAATCTACACAAATTTAATTAAATGCTCCATTTCTTTAACATCTTACTGATCTATCAACGCCGAAATGTTAAAACTAACTGTAACACACAATCTAATTTCATTGCGATGTTAAGGTTTCGTGCAATGAAGAATGACACTTCGCGAAACTAGTAAAAATAAATATACAGGTTTTCATCAATTTTTGAATGCGTGTCTCATCTCTGTGAAAATTCGTTCATATATGTTTAACTCCCAACGATCTCGTAGACCGCGCAGCTTAAGGCCTGGGTCTGCGGCCGCTATGTTGCTGGGGTTGCGGGTTCGAATAACCCCGGGTCAAGGATGTCTCTTGTGAGTGTTGTGTGTTGTCAGGTAGAGACCTCTGCGTCTGTCCGATCACTCGTCCAGGGGAGTCCTACCGAGTGTGACGTGTCTGAGTGTGATCGTGAATCCTCAATAATAAAGAGGCCCTGGCCCTCTAGGGGCTGTTGCGCCATGGAAAAAGAAAAAAAATTAACTCCATGAAATTTGTAAGTGTATGAATGCTATGTATGTACTGTAAATATATTGTGCGGTGTATGATACACATTCCGCTTCTTACTACCCCAGAAGCAAGGGCTATTCCACCAAACCCCTACAAATTCGAACAATCTCTAAAATATAGCGCCTGTAACTTCAAATGTGTTGTCAAACATAAACTACGATACGATGGAAATATGAGTACAGACATTTTTAGGAATATAATTTACAATTAGATATGCGTATTGGCCAACAGTATTCTTTGTTTGTGCGCATTATCTTTTTGGGCCATACGTTAATTCCTTAAATACCTGAACTGCTTCTGCTGATCCCACTAACATAGCGCAGCATACAGAATATCGAGAAATGTTCTCCTTGTCTTTCTTTTCATATATGAAATATTTTACACGTTGTGAAAATATTTATACTTGTAAGCAGTTTCTAAAGCTATCCATGATGTCTGACTACTCCTTCGCGTAATATTTGGGTTAATGGAGTCCTACACAGGAAAAAACATGTACACTAATCGAAAACCAATAGAAAGACTTCACAATAAAATTTAACTGAAAGTAGGCGAGTATATTCTGATATAAAAATGCACGGACATAAGGATGAACAGACAGGTGCCCTATTATGTCCGTGTTTCAATTTGTGTAAGAAACAAACACAGAACCCCTCCCCCCATTCCGTATTACACGGAGGAATGATGTGTTCACCAGGCTGTACGTACAACCCTCACTATTTCTGTCTACAAAATCCAACGTCTTTTATAATTTCTATAGTAATTTGCCAATAAAGCTATTTCACAAATAGCGGAATGTAATTCGTTCCACGTATTTTCTCTATATTCGGAGAAAACTCCATTATCGAAATTTCAGAACAACCAAACATATATAATTAGTGTCATACAGATTTCAACGTTATCGGCAAACTGCAAATGCACGTGAAAGAGCTTCAAAGGTTATTATGTACACGATGTGCTCAGTAACTTGCCACTCAAATGGAACACTAAACGAAATGAAGTATGAACCTGCAGACGAGGTTACTGTTCGTGTGGCAATAATACAATCAATATTGTATACATAGAGTGCCTCTGGTATCAGACATATATTTCCCCCACATTGGAATCTGACAGTATTAAAAAAAAAACTAACCTTAATTTTTTTATTCCAAAAATAGGGAATAATATTAATTTGTTTTAGGTTTCTGTGACCGTGCGTCGTGAGCAAATTGTGAAGTGAGAGAGAAAATCAACAAAATGCAACAGTTAGATGTTTATTTTCAAAAATTTCTCAACATGTTTCGGTTCAACAATTTCTCAACATGTTTCGCACCCCACAAGGCAGCGCCCCACAACCGCTACCAACCACATCCAGCAGAACCAGCGCAGCACACCCCACGCAGTAACATACGTCTTGTTCTCCTGAAGATGGGCATAATGATGCCCGAAACATGTTGAGAAATTGTTGAAAATAAACATCTAACTGTTGCATCTTGTTGGTTTTCTCTCTCACTTCACAAT
>Ga0123352_10013552_pt1 | contig 12938 bp, 11 predicted proteins | sample TergutLab28metaG_FD_89700 | JGI IMG/M metagenome (GOLD analysis project Ga0123352, IMG submission 89700) | Labiotermes labralis P1 segment gut microbial communities from Petit-Saut dam, French Guiana - Lab288 P1 | ecosystem: Host-associated > Arthropoda: Insects > Digestive system > Gut ... | reverse complement strand
TTCGGGCATATACCCAGATATGGGTATGACGATTTAAGCCTTTCCGTTTATAGACTTTATAAATGCTTTTATATACGGACTGCGTCAGACTGCATATACCAGTATTTTACCCGAGAATTTCAGTTTGAATGATGATGAATTGCGGGAACTCTATAGGTTTGTGATGTACAATAAGATACATGTGTTGTTACTTGAAAACAATCTTTTTGACGTAGCGTCTCCGGAAAAAGTACGTATAATTGATAGAGATCTTTGTGAAATCGGCGAAAATTCAGAAATATTTTAATTCTGGTACAATATTTGAGGTTTGAGAGTATTGTCAAAATAGATGGAAGTCAATCGCAGTCCCACCCTCTGTATCGGGATATCTCGTTTGAGAGTATTGTCAAAATAGATGGAAGTCAATCATTCGTGTTATGCTGATGTCTACGATTGCTGTTTGAGAGTATTGTCAAAATAGATGGAAGTCAATCCATGCGATTCATTTAGACCACCTCTCCGTCGTTTGAGAGTATTGTCAAAATAGATGGAAGTCAATCAACTACCCCGACGAACATGCGTTGTGCGGTGTTTGAGAGTATTGTCAAAATAGATGGAAGTCAATCCATCCTTCTGTGACTCTATCTTATCCCATAGTTTGAGAGTATTGTCAAAATAGATGGAAGTCAATCGTCCATCCACCCCAGGCGTTCGAACTCGTGGTTTGAGAGTATTGTCAAAATAGATGGAAGTCAATCGACGAGCAGACACGCAACGATTGATGAGCAGTTTGAGAGTATTGTCAAAATAGATGGAAGTCAATCTATCTAAGCATGTACATACGACTGGATGTTGTTTGAGAGTATTGTCAAAATAGATGGAAGTCAATCTGTGAACGTGAGCGATGCATAGACGGTTATGTTTGAGAGTATTGTCAAAATAGATGGAAGTCAATCCTTCGATGCACCGATATTTCTTCTTCATGTGTTTGAGAGTATTGTCAAAATAGATGGAAGTCAATCTTCGTACCGCGCGTCAGGAACTTCTACAACGTTTGAGAGTATTGTCAAAATAGATGGAAGTCAATCTAAAGATCGTGCTTCAGCCGGGAAACCACGGTTTGAGAGTATTGTCAAAATAGATGGAAGTCAATCTGGAACAAACTTCGAATGGTGGATGTGGATGTTTGAGAGTATTGTCAAAATAGATGGAAGTCAATCAGTGGTGCGGACCTCAGGCGCGCGAACCTCGTTTGAGAGTATTGTCAAAATAGATGGAAGTCAATCTTGAGATTATGAACGCACTTCTTTGAAGCTGTTTGAGAGTATTGTCAAAATAGATGGAAGTCAATCGTGCGTACAGCCTGTGATTGCTTGCCTGCTGTTTGAGAGTATTGTCAAAATAGATGGAAGTCAATCTGATGTTCTGTACTGCATGTCGAATGTGCTGTTTGAGAGTATTGTCAAAATAGATGGAAGTCAATCTTGATCTCTCCGGTAACGGCCGGTTGTGTCGTTTGAGAGTATTGTCAAAATAGATGGAAGTCAATCAGACCCGATGCTGATAGAGAAGTGGCACAGGTTTGAGAGTATTGTCAAAATAGATGGAAGTCAATCCGCGCATACAATACGACGGTCATTCCGCTGTGTTTGAGAGTATTGTCAAAATAGATGGAAGTCAATCCTCGGCTTTCACTTGCTTTACTATATTCGGGTTTGAGAGTATTGTCAAAATAGATGGAAGTCAATCTTTCGATACAATGCGAGACTATGCCGTCGTGTTTGAGAGTATTGTCAAAATAGATGGAAGTCAATCGAGATAATCGAGATATCGAGACACCGGGGGGTTTGAGAGTATTGTCAAAATAGATGGAAGTCAATCCGCGTAGTAGATATGCGTGCGGACACGCGTGTTTGAGAGTATTGTCAAAATAGATGGAAGTCAATCCGGCGTAAAAGTTGCGTGACATACATCGCCGTTTGAGAGTATTGTCAAAATAGATGGAAGTCAATCCCGATGCTGGTACAACACTTAACGAGTATGGTTTGAGAGTATTGTCAAAATAGATGGAAGTCAATCACATCCGCCGAGAACGCCATGACGGGCAGTGTTTGAGAGTATTGTCAAAATAGATGGAAGTCAATCCTCTTGCCATCTTTTTAGCAGCTTTAGGGCGTTTGAGAGTATTGTCAAAATAGATGGAAGTCAATCTCACCGTGACGAAAGGCCGCGCTCTTGTGAGTTTGAGAGTATTGTCAAAATAGATGGAAGTCAATCGGCGGGTGGTCGGACATTATCGCGATAGTGGTTTGAGAGTATTGTCAAAATAGATGGAAGTCAATCAACAATTGGTGCTGTGATATCGGCACATCAGTTTGAGAGTATTGTCAAAATAGATGGAAGTCAATCAGTCCTCCAACACCGCCATTGATCGTCAGTGTTTGAGAGTATTGTCAAAATAGATGGAAGTCAATCCACGGCGGACAATCTCATACGATTGGAAGTGTTTGAGAGTATTGTCAAAATAGATGGAAGTCAATCTTTCGGCGCGGTCATGTACTTCGCTCCGTAGTTTGAGAGTATTGTCAAAATAGATGGAAGTCAATCTGGGGTTAAAAAATACCCGTCATTAAGCGAGTTTGAGAGTATTGTCAAAATAGATGGAAGTCAATCCTACAACCTTCTTTCTCGTGTGTGCAATGAGTTTGAGAGTATTGTCAAAATAGATGGAAGTCAATCCATCCCGTATGTTTTGCAGTATTAATATTCGTTTGAGAGTATTGTCAAAATAGATGGAAGTCAATCCATGCGATTCATTTAGACCACCTCTCCGTCGTTTGAGAGTATTGTCAAAATAGATGGAAGTCAATCATTGATTTCGGCGAAAATCTCGCTTACGCGGTTTGAGAGTATTGTCAAAATAGATGGAAGTCAATCGGCAATAGATGGTTCTGTAGAGGTCGGAAAGTTTGAGAGTATTGTCAAAATAGATGGAAGTCAATCCACCGTTGATATTCGGCTCGCCGTTAAGTGAGTTTGAGAGTATTGTCAAAATAGATGGAAGTCAATCCTACAACCTTCTTTCTCGTGTGTGCAATGAGTTTGAGAGTATTGTCAAAATAGATGGAAGTCAATCTAGCCCGTATAAGACCTGCATAGTGTGCAAGTTTGAGAGTATTGTCAAAATAGATGGAAGTCAATCAGTAGCAGTATCGCCGCCACAACGACCGCGGTTTGAGAGTATTGTCAAAATAGATGGAAGTCAATCTGTCGAGTATGAGTATCTGATCGGAAGTGAGTTTGAGAGTATTGTCAAAATAGATGGAAGTCAATCGCCATGTCTCCGAGGTATGCGGATAGGAAAGTTTGAGAGTATTGTCAAAATAGATGGAAGTCAATCCTTACGGAATATTTTCCATCATCGAGAGAGGTTTGAGAGTATTGTCAAAATAGATGGAAGTCAATCTACGCAGCATGATGTTGTGCGCATAGAACTGTTTGAGAGTATTGTCAAAATAGATGGAAGTCAATCTCACCGTGACGAAAGGCCGCGCTCTCGTGAGTTTGAGAGTATTGTCAAAATAGATGGAAGTCAATCCGAAATGGTCGGCGAGAGCTTGCATGACGTGTTTGAGAGTATTGTCAAAATAGATGGAAGTCAATCTTTTGTGAGATCGGAGCGAGTTTGTGTTCGGTTTGAGAGTATTGTCAAAATAGATGGAAGTCAATCTCGAAGGATGCGAGCTAAACATCATACTGTGTTTGAGAGTATTGTCAAAATAGATGGAAGTCAATCTCATTGCCGGTGCCTTCGTTGTTCGGCGATGTTTGAGAGTATTGTCAAAATAGATGGAAGTCAATCTATCCCTGCTGCCAGCAGTATTATTCCTATGTTTGAGAGTATTGTCAAAATAGATGGAAGTCAATCTATATCATAACGGCAAAAAAGAAGGTGGTGGTTTGAGAGTATTGTCAAAATAGATGGAAGTCAATCTTTCCATTTCGCTTGGATTCAGGGTGCAACGTTTGAGAGTATTGTCAAAATAGATGGAAGTCAATCAAGCTGTTGCCGTTCACGGCTTATATAGCTGTTTGAGAGTATTGTCAAAATAGATGGAAGTCAATCATCCGGTACATATTCTTCCATATGCGCCGCGTTTGAGAGTATTGTCAAAATAGATGGAAGTCAATCGGGCACTCCGGATGATGATGCGTATGTTTCGTTTGAGAGTATTGTCAAAATAGATGGAAGTCAATCTTTAGTGCTAACGGTAGTGCTTGCCTCTGCGTTTGAGAGTATTGTCAAAATAGATGGAAGTCAATCAATACGGAACGTTCAAACAGGACGTGAAACGTTTGAGAGTATTGTCAAAATAGATGGAAGTCAATCACTGATCGCGGAGAATGCGGTGTTCACACCGTTTGAGAGTATTGTCAAAATAGATGGAAGTCAATCGCTTAGTCCTTCCTGGTGGCCGTTCTGGTAGTTTGAGAGTATTGTCAAAATAGATGGAAGTCAATCAGGGGAGGGGGCTTTTGCCATTTCGGTGACGTTTGAGAGTATTGTCAAAATAGATGGAAGTCAATCCCGGCAATTGAGTACAGGCTTGCGGGCAATGTTTGAGAGTATTGTCAAAATAGATGGAAGTCAATCCCGTATCTGAGGCTTTTGTATCGCCGTGTAGTTTGAGAGTATTGTCAAAATAGATGGAAGTCAATCATATCCCTGCGCTAGCGTATAAGGACATAAGTTTGAGAGTATTGTCAAAATAGATGGAAGTCAATCTCACGGCAAGAGACAAACAGACGGGTTTAAGTTTGAGAGTATTGTCAAAATAGATGGAAGTCAATCAACGGTTATTGTCTCAACCCACGGGTTGTTGTTTGAGAGTATTGTCAAAATAGATGGAAGTCAATCTCCCATCAGATCGCCACCGTTAGATCGTCCGTTTGAGAGTATTGTCAAAATAGATGGAAGTCAATCTCCAAGAGGTTGTATTTGTCTCCTATTGTTGTTTGAGAGTATTGTCAAAATAGATGGAAGTCAATCCCTGCACCCCAGCTCGTGTCCACTATCACAGTTTGAGAGTATTGTCAAAATAGATGGAAGTCAATCGGACCTCGAGGGGAAGATTGTAGTCGGTCAGTTTGAGAGTATTGTCAAAATAGATGGAAGTCAATCGTATTCCCGGTTCCGGTTATTGATACGGTCGTTTGAGAGTATTGTCAAAATAGATGGAAGTCAATCTCAGCTTGTGCCGCTGGGGCGTTACATAGAGTTTGAGAGTATTGTCAAAATAGATGGAAGTCAATCTTTCTAGATTGATTATATAGTGCTCGGACTGTTTGAGAGTATTGTCAAAATAGATGGAAGTCAATCGAAGGATTTCAACCAGACCAGACACGCATAGTTTGAGAGTATTGTCAAAATAGATGGAAGTCAATCTGTAAACGGAGATGAAGTGGTATTCGACGAGTTTGAGAGTATTGTCAAAATAGATGGAAGTCAATCGGCTTTTGCCTTTTCCGCAACCATGATATCGTTTGAGAGTATTGTCAAAATAGATGGAAGTCAATCGTTCACGCCGCCGACGATGCCGGCCTTACGGTTTGAGAGTATTGTCAAAATAGATGGAAGTCAATCCGACCGGAGAGCATGGACCGCTCCCGTTCTGTTTGAGAGTATTGTCAAAATAGATGGAAGTCAATCATACGGGACCTCGCCTGCTCATCTTGCTGGGTTTGAGAGTATTGTCAAAATAGATGGAAGTCAATCCGTATTGAGAGTTAGGAGAGGATACGCTTTGTTTGAGAGTATTGTCAAAATAGATGGAAGTCAATCGCCGTTAGCGTTACTTATTGCCGGCGCACTGTTTGAGAGTATTGTCAAAATAGATGGAAGTCAATCTGTCGAGCATGACGATCGACTGCACGAATCGTTTGAGAGTATTGTCAAAATAGATGGAAGTCAATCGCGGAAGAAAGAGATTCATTTATGAACTTCTGTTTGAGAGTATTGTCAAAATAGATGAAATCAATAGCAATCTACGAACTGCTTCGGTGTTTGAAAGTATTGTCCATTAGATGTTCATATAGCGCTCTGGCATGTTCAAGAATAGCGCGTGGAAACTCTGACCTCAAAATCATTCTGGTAAGAGGTTCGAGCAGTCGCCTCAGTGAATGTCCGAGGCCGCGGTCCGGTTGTGGCTTCATTCTGCTACGGTCGGTTTCTTCCTCGGTGCCTTGTGCGCTATAGGTTCTTCGTTTCCGATCTCGCAGAGTTTGCATATCTCTATGTCCTGCACGTCCACATTCTGGAAGTAGCTTTTCGCTTCGCCTATGTTCTCAAATGTCTTTCTTATCTCAAATCCGTCATCATATTTTGTGTATACTTCATACATGTCCTTTCCTCCTCGTTACGCAGATGCGGTCTTGCCGCATGATTGACGTTCCATAGTCCTCAATGTCTATGTTCTTTTCTCTCGATCAGTTCATTCTGCATATATCCGTTTCCTGCCGCTTATTCGTAACGGCCCCATAGGTGCACCGTGACCGTCCTGCCGTTGTCTATCACATCCATGTACGGTCTTTGCAGAACGCAGTCGTCGTCCTTCCAGTCCTCCTGTATGTGTTCTTCCCTCGCTTCGCATCTCCAAACGCTGTCGCATCCGAGTTCCGAGTAATATTCCAGCAGATCGCTGTATCGGAGCATTGTTCCGTACCCGCCTTCTTTCTTCAGTTCCTTTATATTCTTTTTTACGGTGAAATCATGCTCGCTGTACGCAGAGTTGTAGAATCCGCCGGTGATTATCTTTCCTTTGTTCCATTCTCTGTCTATCAGGTAGACCTCTCCTCTTTTCCACGCCTCGAACGTTTCTTTGCTTGCATGTATGAAAGTATGGGACGATGAACTGTTGGTCTCGAATACTGATGTTCTTATTGTCGTCTTCATGCTGTCTCACCTTCACCATTATTCATTACAGCGGCCCCATATGCGCACGGTTACGTTCTTTCCGTCGTCTTCCGTTTCCATGTATCTGTTCTGAAATACGAGGTGATCGTCCTCAGCCTTTCTCCATTCTTCCGGATCCACGTACTCTTCCTTCGCTTCCCTCTTTAGCACAAGATCTCCTTCGAGGAGCGTGCAGTATTCCAGCATACCTTCGTATGTGCCTCCCCATGCGTAAGTCTCTATCCAGCTCTGTCCTTTCTTCACGGGTATGAAATCGCTGCTTCCGTAGGTCACGCCGGTGAGTTCTCCGTCCCTCAGTATCACCTCTCCGCGTTTCCATGCTTCGAAAGCGTTCTTGTCTGTGCGTATTATCGTCTGCGCGACCGCGTCATTGTGGCGGCCCGATATGAATATGAGCAGTTCCGTATCATCTGCATTTTCGAAGAGCAGGTCGCAACCGACTTCTCCCTCGACGTCCTCATATGTGCACCCTATGGGTCTATCGCATTTTTCCCATTCGTCCTTTGTTATGAAGCTGTCCTCTCCGTAAGTTTTGTAAAGGCACCCTTCCTTGAGTATCTTCTCTCCGCGCTTCCACTCGTCGAATGTTCTTCTGCTGACGTGCACGAATGTGTGCATCGAAGAACTGTTTGTTTCGAATACTGATGTTCTTATTGTCATCTTCATTTTCTTTCCTCCGTTTCAGATCATATGATCCATCGTTCCTTTCACAACCGCGAACATATCGTCTATAGTATCTTTCAGATCATATCTTTCATCGGATGTGCTTGTGGCCGCGAATTCCTTCTTTACGAGGTCTATGTACATTGTATGCGTTGCATCGCTTCCCTGGTAGCATGCATTCCATACGTTCTCGGTTACATGTTCCTTTACGTTCAGTTGCCTTAGTGCCAGGTTATCAAACGATACCACTCTGAACTCTCTGAACAGGCGGTTGATGTTCCTTTTCGTTTCGTTTATCTTCTCTTTGATCTCCGTCTCATGTTCTCTGTGATACGTTGCTCCTCTCCCGCGGTCCTTGTATCCCAATATCAGAAGTTTCAGACCTTTTTTTCCGTAGCGGTCTATAGTTTCCATGGGCGTGTGACCTGCGATCACATGCAGCACCGTGTTTTGGTTCTTCTCTGCGAAATCGCATATCTTTTTGCTGAATTCGGAGTGCAGGGATACGCCTATTCCCTTTATCATGTCCTTTCCGATCCATTCCTTTATCCTGTCAATATTGTCTGAGAGTTCCTTCTCATGCATCGTTATGTTTGCCAATATTTCTTTATCTTTCAGATATACCAGCAGTTTCTCTATCTGCGGATGGGACGTTGCCGCGCCGCCGCCTATTGCAATCTCTGTGTGCGGTCTCAGAGTTCTCAGGAACGTCTCATCGAGGTTTGACATATCTGCGTGTTCTCCGTCCTCCGTGCTTTCCTCATGGCACATCGCGCACCCCATCTTACAGCGGTTTGTGATCTTCATGTCCACTGACTCCGGGAATTCGGCTGAGAACTCGTCGTCCATTGTCGTTCGTATCTTCGTTCCGTCGTATATGTTGATGAACACGCGTATGTTGCCGTTCATGTATTCTCTCCAACTGTCGCCTGCGGACATTTCATCCCTCCTTTCTTTCTTCTTTAATTCTTCTTGTTCTTTGTTTGAGCCGGAGGAGAACCGGGAGTTGAACCCGGGCCGACGGAACCACGATCCGTCATGCTGCCGCTACACCATTCTCCTCGTGTTTAATGGAGCTCTTGGAGCGGCTTCTCTGCCTTCAAGGCCGCTGCGGATCTGGTATCGCTTCAAGAGCGTGTGTTTGTGTCCGACGGATTTGTCCGTTGGAACCTGCTTCATTCTGTTTCTTTATCCTCCTCCTTCTGCGCTCTGCACATCTCTTTCTTCGTTTCGTTTAGTATGAACTCCTTCACTCCGGTTCTTATCTTCTCTGTCATCTCTCTGTCCGACTCAGTCTTAAGATATCTTTCTCTGTACTTTTCTTCCGTGACCTTCAGATGCTTCTCGAGCATTTCTTTCATTTCGCCGATCGTGAACTTTCCGTTCCTTATCTCAAGTAAGAGTTCTCTCCTTTCCTTTCCCGCGGCGTTATCGTCATACCTTATCGCCTTCTCGAAGCTCCCGCGATCCATGAACCACTGAAGTGTCGAAAGAATCCTGTACGCATGCATCGCCTGCTTGGTATCGTACCCGTATCTTTCCACCAGATACTGTGTGGTACCTGTCCCTCTCTCCAGATATTTCATCTTGTTCAGAAACATACCTACGGACGAGCTTTAAAGGTACGGAAGATTCATCCCCGCTATCCTTTCCCTGTTCTCATAGAGCAACAGGTACATATCACCGTCCATGAAGTTGTTCCGCGAGAATATGATCTCCATATACGACGGGTTGGACTTGCACAGGAGGTCCGGAAGCTTACGGAGATCGTGTACCCGTATCTCGTAACCGTCTCCCTTTATCTCCTTGAAGTATTCGTCGCGTCCGTACATATCCTCCAGAACAGGTATCACGAATGCTATGAGATCATGGTCGGAACCTTCGGTATGCAGCCCGTAGTTCCTTGAACCGACGAGAGAGCAGATCGCAACGTTCCTTCTGGTCTGCTTCTCGACCGTTTCCACCGCTTCGCTTATTCTCATCCCGTTACCTCTTTCTTTCCGTTCTTTGTTCATTCTTTCCTTTCTGTGCCGCTTCCGTTCACTCGCCTCCCTTCATCAGGAATTTGTTGCTTATCGCTTTGAACGATGTTTTGTAATCAATCGTTCTGTACACGATCCCTTCTCTTATCGTGTCCTTGTTAACTTCCGACATTCCGTCGCTCATTGCTATGAAGTCTTCAATCGTCAGGTTCTCATCCAAGACCGTTGTTCCAAGATACGGTACCGTATCCAGATTGTGTTTCATGCACAGTTCGCGCATCTCCTCGTACGGTATCCTCTTCCCGGCGACGGCGATGTTGTATACCTTCAGCTGAACGCCTCCCGGCACTTTGTACGGGTTGCCCTGAATGTTGCTTCCTATTATCTCGCCCTGTATCGTGATTGCTTCCTTGCGTCTCTTCCTGAGCGAAATGAGGGCCTTCTCTATCTCGTATTTCTCGAATGTTCTCTTCCATGTGCTTCCCGCGTATGTGTGAGACTGTCTCGTCCTTCCGGCGCCTCTGAAGAACAGCGGCACGTTCCTGCTCGCAACGTACACTTTTCCTTTCCTGTCTATGTGTGCCGTGAACGATTGGCCGTCGAGTTTCTCTGTTGCCACGAGCGTTATTTTCCTCGATTTCAGGTTTTCGAACAGCTCCGTGAGATTCTGTATCCTTTCCTCGTTGGTTTTACTTACTCCGATGTCGTAAGGATTTGGAACGCGCCCTTTCTCACGTCTCTTTCTCCTCGGGAATATCCGGCGAAGGATCTTCTCCCAAAGCGTCGGCTTGTAAGGTTTCTTCTTCCACGGATTTTCCCATTCCGCCTTCTGTTCGGAATATTCCTCGTTGTGTATTATCGCAATATTCTCTCCTTCTCTGCCTTTGTTGAAATACCCTGTCAGATCCGTTCCGATCTTGTGCTTCGCGCAATCCTCCGGTACCTTGAAGCATATTCCCTGCGAATACGAATCTCCGAATTTCCTTGTCCTGATACGAGCGAAACCGAACTTGTCCGCATCTTTGCTCAGCGGCTGAAACAACTCCAGATTGGTGTTCAGCCTGCTGTCGATCTCCACGTAAACTACTCTGTCTCCTATTCTGAATTCGTCCTTTCCGATAACCACGTTCCATCCCAATACTTTGGCAAGGACTATCCTGTCCTTACCTTCGATCGGTCTTATGTCAGTGATCGTTTCAATATGCGCCAAGCTTCTCTCTTTGTTCATGTAAACTCCTCCTCCCGCAGTTCCCCGTCAGGTTCTTTGCGGTCAGGCAAAAATCGATGACAGGTTCCATGCGGTAGAGAGCGTTAACTGGTGACCGTAACACGTTCGTCCTGTACTTCTTTGAATATTTCCGTACATTTTGCTCTCACCTCCTTTTCCTGTCAGTGTTCTCACGATCGTGAGAATTAACACGCGATATCATATCTTGTTTATATAACTTGTTTTTCGTAGTAAATGTAATATATGTAATAATTGCTCATTTGACATATATGTCATCGGGCAGGAGAGAAAGAGTTGTTTTATCATGCGTAACGTTTGAAACGTACAAGGTCGTTGATCCGATCGTCCACTATGCGGCAACGAAGGTGCATCTCATACATTACACAGATCGATCGGACTCAAGGAATCTCATCTACAACGAATTCTATGAACAGGTTTGCAGAATGATAAAGAAGAATCTGCCTAAGGCGGAGATCGTTGAGCATGAAGCAATGGTATTTGATTTCACGACGATGCTGAGAACGGTATTGAACATCCTGAACGGCGAAGGGGAAGCGGATGTGTTTGTCAACATATCCGCCGGAACATCCGAATATACCGCGGCGGCCGTCATCGCATCGATGATGATGCCCGGTACCGTTCCGTTCTCCGTGAGCACAAAGGAATACAGCATCCCGGACGATGACCTTCGGAAAGTATACTACAAAGATGATGTTCCTCTGGGACTCACCGCCGTTACAAGGGAGCCGAAGGCGCTTCCACATTACAGGATAGATGTTCCGGACGAATATCTTGTAAAAGGCCTCAGAGCATTGGATGAAATGAACGCAGAAGAAGGGGCGGTAAGCGGGACCGCGGTCATAGATGCGCTGAAAGAACGGGGAATGTGGTACAGGAAAGACAAACCCAAAGAGACCGAAGCTGAAGTGAAACGATATGAAGCGGTCTGTTACCAAAGGGACTTCGTTGACAAATGGAAGGAGAACGGATGGATCGAGAAAGACAGAAAGACGAAGAAATATTATGTCACGAATGCGGGCAGGATAGTGTTAGACACATTCTATACCGTTCGAACAGTAACTTCTCAGAACTCGCAATAGCGGAATCAGAGAGATTGACATTTATAATATTGGATTCTGATGTCATTGATCTACTGAATGTCGGAGCAATCCATAAAAACGAAACCGGTTCGCGAACCGATTATAGATATACGGGCATGCGATTGTCATTCTATCGAACCGGTTGCCTGATCAAACATTGAAACAGAGGATGAGAGAATGAGACGCAGGAAAGAATTCGAGGAGTGTAAGATCAAAGCGGAATCCGGAGACATTGAAGCGCAATTCAGACTCAGCGAGACGTATCTGAACGGCGAAGGTGTCAAACGTGATCGGAATGAGGCCATCAAATGGTTAAAACTCGCAGGCGAACAAGGTCACATAGGTGCACAGTACTCTCTTGGAAATTACTACTACGGGGCGATAAAGTACAAGGAAGCGGTAAAGTGGCTGAGACTGGCCGCAGACAATGACGACACGAATGCGCATATCATACTTGCAGGCTGTTATATTTACGGCAACGGCGTTCCGCAAGATGCAACTCAGGCCACATATTGGATCAGGAGGGCGGCCGATCTGGATGATGAGAGGGCGCAGCTCATCATGGGACACAAATACAGAGAAGGCAACGGTGTTCCCGAAGATTTTGAAGAAGCCATGAAGTGGTACAGGAAAGCGGCCGATAAAGGGAATGCGGAAGGGCAGTACTTTCTGGGGAGCCATTACAGCCTCGGATTCGGTACGGAGATCGATTACGACGAAGCGGTAAGATGGTATAAGTTATCGGCAGACCAGGGATATGCGGACGCGCAGTATGCTCTGGGCCTTTTGTATTTCGATGGTAACGGTGTGCCTGAAGATACTGAGAAAGGATTCATCCTTCAAATCAAGGCTGCCATAGGCGGAAGTAAAGGAGCAATGGATCATTTGAAACCGAAATTCTGCGGATGTAGGTAATCAGTGATCGTGATTATGGGCCGAAGGGAATTTAGGACCCATGAGGTGCAGAAGATCACATGGTTCCACGTTCCTCAGAACCTCGTCCGGAACGGGGA
>Ga0123352_10013551_pt1 | contig 12938 bp, 8 predicted proteins | sample TergutLab28metaG_FD_89700 | JGI IMG/M metagenome (GOLD analysis project Ga0123352, IMG submission 89700) | Labiotermes labralis P1 segment gut microbial communities from Petit-Saut dam, French Guiana - Lab288 P1 | ecosystem: Host-associated > Arthropoda: Insects > Digestive system > Gut ... | reverse complement strand
GGACGTTTATTGTAATGTGTGCCGCACACAGCAGGGACGTTTATTGTAAAGTGTGCCGGACATAGAAGGTACGTTTATCGTAAAGAGTCCCGGACACAGCAGGGACGTTTATCGTAAAGAGTGCCGGACACAGCAGGGACGTTTATCGTAAAGAGTGCCGGACACAGCAGGGACGTTTATTGTAAAGTGTGCCGGACACAGCAGGGAAGTTTACGGCAAAGTGTGCCGGACACAGGCGTTGCATTTATTGTAAAGTGTGCCGGCCACAGAAGGTACATTTTGTTTATTTTTTTCCAAACATTTTTCCGCTGCGATAAACATTCAGCTAATTAGGGGCAACAAGCGCGAAAACACGCTTTTCAAATGTTTCTTGTTGTTGTTGTGGTAGTGTTATCAAACGAAAACCCCATTTTACAGATAACGTTTAGTCAAACTACGGAGAAATACAACGTTCATGAAAATCCGTCTAGTCTATCCCCATTTGGCACCTGCCGGCACACAGAGGGACATATGGTGCAGTTACGATGGTCCTGTTGGCCAGGAGCTCTGATGTCACTGGACGTGATAGAGCCCTGATAGCTACAGCGACTATATTTAAGTGTGCTGCTGTCAGTTCCAGTTCTGTGAACTGCAGTCAAGGTCAACAGCACATTCGACACATCCGGACGGTTTGTCTTAATTTTCGGCATGTTAAATATAGCACGGTCAGAGCATTTGGCTGTGTTGAGTTTTAAATTTTCAAATCACGTTGGTACATATAAGTTAGGCCTATAGTGCCTAGGGTTCGTGGTTCGCTTCCCTGCAGGTGCAAGAATTGTAGTTCTTGAAGCGTTCATTTCCACTTTCATAAGGTCGTGAAAACCGGCCATGAGATTTGAGACATTTGTGGTACATGTTTTGAAGATATTCTTAGCCCTTTACCACGCTGTTATGGAAATATTTTCAAGAAATATGAGATCGAAACTTCTACGAATTGTCTCAGCAGACCGCAAGAATCTTCAGACAAAATAGCTGGGCCCCCTGTTACCTGAAGTGTTACTGCAGTGTCGGGGTTTGATTTATTGGCCGCTCCGTAAGAAGAAGCGACGTTCGTATCTTAATTAAATTGGCCGCTCATGTCTTCACACATTCACACAGCGCGGCGTCTGACGTGCAGCTGCGGAAATAGACGTTAGTGGTCTGAGCCTGAACAGCACATGAACATCCAGATCGCACCGCACAGTAAACACACGTAATGCTGTGTATGGAAATAATGCCTATTTTCTTGTACGAACGTGCAAGACACATAAACACATGACCTGTAGGCGGGGTGCGGATTTATTTAATGTAAAACGCCAGTTTTTCGAATAATTTACAAAATACCGGTAATAAATATTTGAAATAACGTAAAAAGCACGGAACTTTATCGTCAACATCACACGCACGCATGCACGCGCGCGCACACACACACACACACACACACACACACCATAAAGTGCATTAAATCGTCAAAGGAGAGTCTCACAAACAAAGTCACGTAATTCAAGACACAGCCTGGCTGAACTGACAGTGATCTGCACAATATCAGAACGGTGGGTGACGTCCTTTCTCCATCCGCCTGGTCTCTTCCTGATTCGTCGAAAAAAGTTACGAAACGTTGAAAGAGTACAATGAAAGTGTGTGGTCGGTTGTGAAACCTCGACGTTCTAAACTTTCAGGTTTACGAACGATGAGGTGTGTGCGTGCGCGTGCGCGTGTGCGTGTGTGTGTATGTGTGGCCCGGGGGGAGGTGCAACTGACCATGGTCTTTCTGTTGCAGACGAAGAAGGGCACCTGACTCTGTTTCTTCTGTTGCAGATATTGAAGGGCAACCGACTTTTGTCTTTCTGTTGCAGATATTGAAGGGCAACTGACCCTGGTCTTTCTGTTGCAGACGCTCCTCCTGTCCTGCTGTACAGCTTCATTGAGCAAACCCTGCAGCCGGGCCCTGCAGTGTCTCTGAAGTGCAGTGCTGCAGGCAACCCCACTCCGCAGATCTCTTGGACGCTGGACAGGTTTCCGTTTCCAAGCAACGGCAGGTACAGTACGAGTTAGCCAGCAGGGACCGTGGCCGAACTGCTGCCACACCGACTGTGGGTCCCACATCCAAATCGTGTAATGGCCACCCAATAGCCTGAGCTGGCCACCCCACTTCATTTAATGCCCAGGTTAAGAAGGAGTGGCGTTTTTCCTCAACGCCCTCTGTACATCTTCAGACCAGTGACACCTTTACCTTTATACATGAGTTCCAGTCACTTGCCATTCATCTCTATAGACCAGTTTCCACGCTTTCAAAGCGGTGCAAATGAGCTTTTGCAGTTGGAATATTGCGATACTGCAATACACTAGAAGAACAAAAATTCGTTTCTCCATAAGTGGCTCTCTCATGGATATGGAATAAACACTGGTGGTGATTACTACGATGACCGATGATGATGATGATGACGACACAGTGATAATGATAATCATGGTACTGTGATCCATGAATTACTTCCCACCTTACAGTAACAGCTGAAGTCCGCAAGCTATTGCCGCCGACCCTCTCCCTGTACTGCGCCTGCTACTCTTCGTCGCGCCGGATCATGTGGTCCGTACAATACACACCGCATTAAATTGTTCGTTTTGAGTTCGTATTTAATTGTAGTGCCTCTTATTTATTACTTTATTGTACTTATTAAATCTGAAACATATCCAGCTGTTAAGCTGGCCGGTATTTAGCGGCCAAACTGGCAGTCAATTAATGCACTGTTGTGCGGACAACGCTCAGTTCTACGTTATCACTCTGAACGTTGCCATTTTGAGGAATGTGGCTGAGGACTGTGGGGAGACGAGGCATTCTTTCCTTCTTTCTTTCCTTCCTTCCTTCCTTAATTCCTCCGCCAGTGTCAAGTACGATACGAAGAGTGGCTCGACTGACGGAAGTTTCGAAGCATACAAAACCACATAGAGTGGACAGAAGACAGTATATGGGGAAACAACAGACGAACATTGCCTTAGTAGGGCCAAGTTCTTTACAGCCGACAGCTCTCTGTCAGGGTGTCGCAGGTACGGTGATAAATACAGTAGGAGGGTATATGTTAGGGATTCTTCAGGGTGTTTGTTGCTCAGCCCGAATTAACAAACGTCGACAGATCAGCGAAAGAGAGAGCGTTTCTTCTGCGCTGGACAACTTCTGTGTGGCAACCGACGCACCAAAAATCGTTCCCCTGTTTTGATTTTGATTATTGCTCATTTATTATCCAGTAATTCCGTTTCAGGCGGTCTTTACGAAGTTAAACATGAAACCCTTGTCTCTGTGTGTCTGCTCGCTACTGACGTCGTGATAGCGGCCACGTGTCGAACTTTTATGAAACTTGGTGTAAGAGACTTTTATAGAACGTAGTCGAGCAAACAGGAGTTTCGTGAAAATCGTACCAGTGACAATCATAAGCATGAACTTCGTGAAAACCGTGTCAGTGACGGTCGTAAGCATGAATTTCGTGAAAATCATGCCATTGACTGTCTTAAGTATCAGCTTCGTGGATATCGTGCTATTGACAATCAGAAGAATTAATTACGTGAAAATCGTGTCCGTGTCGGTCTTAAGCATTAGCTTCGTGAAAATCGGTACAGTGAAGATCGTATAGGCGCAGTGGTATTATATTTACCCTTGTATCGCGAAGTCTTACGTAATGAAGTAGAACGTCTTGCTAAGGTGTGTGAGCTGCGTCACGCAGTGCGGCTTTATGTATTTTCTACGTCAGTCACTGCCAATAATTGGCATTGTTTGACGGTTTCATTTGTGCATTTCTCGTGGCGCATACTGCCGGCCTCCAAACAGAAACCAAATTCCCTCCCACGTGTCACAGGATAATGGTACAAAAATTTCACAGCCTTCCTGTAAGCCATCCCTCCTGTCAGACGGAACGTGAGATGTCAATGAACGTGTTCTTTGGCGCGTGAAAGCCAGGAAGAGTCGGTGAAAGCTTTCAGCCATTTCTGTATCACTGCTTCCACCGCCGCCTGCAGCACGAACAATACTGCCCGCAGCACACGATGCTGATTGTGCAGGCCTGTAAGAGTTTAGCGAGCATATGTAGTCCAGCCAGATGCGGGTTCAGAGTGGACTGGCAGTAGCTGCCTGTGTTTCAACACGACATATCAATCGGCACGTCAGAAGCATGTGTGTAATCGTGACAGCTGAAGTCGGTCTCTCAGACCCGTTGAAGCGCACCTATGTTAGTGCCGTTCTGTCCAGCACACTCCAATATACGAAGAGGCATTTTTGTGTTTGCAAGTTCCTAAGCTTTGCCCACTTTTCCTTCTGAAAACAGAAGTATTAAGGTGAAGATAGTACGAAGCATTGGTGGAGTGACACTGACAGGGAAAAACTTAAGTACTAGTGGGCTGAGGTGGGAGAAACCCTGTCCCAGTGCCACTTGTCCACCACAGATATCACGGGTTAAATGATACATGAAAATTTTTGTCACACCTCACAGACAACATAGACTACCTGCACAGCAAAGACCTGGGTTTTAACTCTGTTTACGTAACTAATGGTTCTTTATCGTGCAAATCACATGCAACACGAATACGCTGTTTGGACATTTCAGAGTGCAGGTGGCGCTATACAGAGTGTGGCCAGTTTAGATTGCAGGTGGGGCTATACACACACTGTGTGGCCAGTTCAGAGGGCAGGTGGCGCTATACAAACGCTGTGTAGCCAGTTCAGAGTGCAGGTGGCGCTGTACGCACTGTGTGTCCAGTTCAGAGTGCAGGTGGCGCTATACACACTATGTGTCCAGTTCAGAGAGCAGGTGGCACTATACACACTGTGTGGCCAGTTCGGAGTGCAGGTGGCGCTATACACACATTGTGAGGCCAATTCGGAGTGCAGGGGGCGCTATAAACACACTGTGTGATCAGTTTGGAGTGCATATAGCGCTATAAACACTGTGTGGCCAGTTCAGAGTGCAGGTGGCGCTATACACACTGTGTGGACAGTTCAGAGTGCAGGTGGCGCTATACACACACTGTGTAGACAGTTCAGAGTGCAGGTGGCGCTGTACACACTGTGCGTCCAGTTCAGAGTGCAGGTGGCGCTATACACACATTGTGTAGCCAGTTCAGAGTGCAGGTGCCGCTATAAACACTGTGTGGCCAGTTCAGAGTGCAGGTGGCGCTATACACACACTGTGTAGACAGTTCAGAGTGCAGGTGGCGCCATACACAATGTGTGGACAGTTCAGAGTGCAGGTGGCGCTATACACACACTGTGTAGGCCGTTCAGAGTGCAGGTGGCGCTGTACACACTGTGTGTCCAGTTCAGAGTGCATGTGGCGCTATACACACACACTGTGTAGCCAGTTCAGAGTGCAGATGGAGCTATACATAAACTGTGTAGCCAGTTCAGAGTGCAGGTGGCGCTGTACACACTGTGCGTCCAGTTCAGAGTGCAGGTGGCGCTATACACACACTGTTTAGCCAGTTCAGAGTGCTGGTGGTGCTATACACACGCTGTGTGGCCAGTTCAGAGTGCCGTAACATTCAGACTGGTGGCGCTATACACACACTGTGCGGCCAGTTCAGAGAGCAGGTGGCGCTATACACACAATGCGTTGCCGGTTCAGAGTGCAGGTGGCGCTATACATATTGTGTGTGTCCGGTTCACAGTGCAGGTGGCGCTATACACACTCTGTATAGCCAGTTATGAGTGCAGGTGGCGTTATACACACTGTGTGTGTCCAGTTCAGAGTGCAGGTAGCGCTATACACACACTATGTAGCCAGTTCAGAATGAAGGTGGCGCTATAAACACTGTGTGGACAGTTCAGAATGCAGGTGGCGCTATAAACACACTATGTAGCCAGTTCAGAATGAAGGTGGCGCTATAAATACTGTGTAGCCAGTTCAGAGTGCAGGGGGCGCTATACACATTGTGTGTGTCCAGTTCAGAGTGCAGGTGGCGCTAGACACACACTGTGTAGCCAGTTGCAAGTGGCGCTTTACACACTGTGTTTCCAGTTCAGAGTGCAGGTGGCGCTATACACATTGTGTGTGTCCAGTTCAGAGTGCAGGTGGCGCTATACACACACTGTGTAGCCAGTTGCAGGTGGCTCTTTACACACTGTGTTTCAAGTTCAGAGTGCAGGTGGCGCTATACACACACTGTATAGCCAGTTTAGAGTGCAGGTGGTGCTATATACACACTGTTTAGCCAGTTCTGAGTGCATGGGCGCTATACACACTGTGTGGCCAGTTCAGAATGCAGGTGGCGCTATACACACACTGCGTAGCCATTTCAGAGTGCAAGTGGCGCTCTACACACTGTGTGGCCAGTTCAGAGTGCAGATGGCGCTATACACGCACTGTGTAGCCAGTTCAGAGTGCAGGTGGTGCTATACACACGCTGTGTGGCCAGTTCAGATTGCCGTAACATTCAGACTGGTGGCGTTATACACACACTGTGCAGCCATTTCAGAGTGCAGGTGGCGCTATACACACACTGTGTGGCCAGTTCAGAATGCAGGTGGCGCTATACACAAACTTTGTATCCAGTTAAGAGTGCAGGTGGTGCTATACACACGCTGTGTGGCCAGTTCAGAGTGCCGTAAAATTCAGACTGGTGGCGCTATACACACACTGTGCGGCCAGTTTAGAATGCAGGTAACGCTATACACACTATGTGGCCAGGTCAGAATGCGGGTGGCGGTATACACACACTGTGTGGCCAATTCACAGTGCAGGTTGCGCTATACACACACTTTGTGGCAAATTCGGAGTTCAGGTGGCGCTATACACACTGTTTGTCCAGTTCAGAATACAGGTGTCGCTATACACAATGTGTGTGTGTCCAGTTCAGAGTGAAGGTTGCGCTATGCACACACTGTGTGTCCAGTTCAGAGTGCAGGTGGCGCTATACACACACTTTGTAGCCAGTTCAGTGTGCAGGGGGCACTATTCACACTGTGTGGCCAGTTCAGAGTGCAGGTGGCACTATATACACACTGTATAGCCAGTTCAGGGTGCAGGGGCACTTTACACACTTTGTGGCCAGTTCGGAGTGCAGGTGGCGCTATATACACATTGTTTAGCCAGTTCAGAGTGCATTGGCGCTATACACACTGTGTGGCCAGTTCAGAGTGCAGGTGGCGCTATACACACACTGTGTAGTCAGTTCAGAGTGCAAGTGGCGCTATACACACTGTGTGGCCAGTTCAGAGTGCAGATGGCGCTGTATACGCACTGTGTAGTCAGTTCAGAGTGCAGGTGGTGCTATACACACGCTGTGTGGCCAGTTCAGAGTGCCGTAACATTCAGACTGGTGGCGCTATAGACACACTGTGCGGCCATTTCAGAGTGCAGGTGGCGCTATACACAAACTGTGTATCCAGTTAAGAGTGCAGGTGGCGCTATACACACGCTGTGTGGCCAGTTCAGAGTGCCGTAACATTCAGACTGGTGGCGCTATGCACACACTGTGCGGCCAGTTTAGAGTGCAGGTGGCGCTATACACACTATGTGGCCAGTTCAGAATGCAGGTGGCGGTATACACACACTGTGTGGCCAATTCACACTGCAGGTGGCGCTATACACACTGTGTGGCCAGTTCAGAGTGCAGGTGGCGCTATACACACACACTGTGTGGCCAGTTAAGAGAGCACGTGGCGCTATACACACGCTGTGCGGCCAGTTCAGAGTGCAGGTGGCGCTATACACACTATGTGGCCAGTTCAGAGTGCAGGTGGCGCTATACACACACTGTGTGGCCAATTCAGAGTGCAGGTGGCGCCATACCCACGCTGTGTGGCCAGTTCAGAGTGTAGGTGGCGCTATACACACGCCGTGTGGCCTGTTCAGAGTGCCGTAACATTCATACTGGTGGCGCTATACACACACTGAGCGGCCAGTTCAGAGTGTAGGTGGCGCTATACACACTATGTGGCTAGTTCAGAGTGCAGGTGAAGCTATACACACACTGTGTGGCCAGTTCAGAGTGCAGGTGGCGCTATACACACACTGTGCGTCCATTTCAGATTGCAGTTGGCGCTAAACACACACTGTGTGGCCAGTTCAGGCTGCAGGTGGCGCTCTACACAGGATGTGTGGCCAGTTCAGTGTGCCGTAACATTCAGACTGATGGCTTTATACACACACTGTGCGGCCAGTTCAGAGTGTAGGTGGCGCTATACACACTATGTGGCCAGTTCAGAGTGCAGGTGGCGCTATACACACACTCTGTGTTCAGTTTAGATTGCAGGTGGCGCTATACACACACTGTGTGGCCATTTCAGAGTTCAGATGGAGCTATAATCCTAGTAGCGCTATACACCTTTTGTGGCCAGTTCAGAGTGCAGGTTGCGCTATACACACACTGTGTGCCCGGTTAAGAGTGCAGGTGGCACTATACACACGCTGTGTGCCCAGTTCATAGTGCAGGTGGCGCTATACACTCACTGTGCGGCCAGTTCAGAGTGCCGTAACATTCAAACTGGTGGCGCTATACACACCCTCGCTTTGCTGCGAAGTAACCAAATTCTACATATCCATCTCACTGCATAGTGTTCAGAACGTCCCAGCACTTCATAACCTGTCACTTTGTTACCAGTTTTCCGTCAGTTTAACGTGTTTCTGTTGCTGCACCAAGCGCTCTGCTGCCCCCTTGTCAATAGACACGACTCTCTCTTAAGTCATAAGCACAGCGTCGTCACGCTCGCTGTCTGGTGCAGTTACCCAGTTAACAGCTGCTACCCTTTATTATGTACAGCGCGACCCTTGTTAAGCAAAGTGCTTTAGCAACTGGCACAAACTCTGCACTTAACAGTGATGCACTGAGTGGCAGTAGCTAAATTGAGTTAGGCTCCTCATGACCCGCAACCACTTGTTCGCTTACGTAATGGCTTTAGCAAATATTTCCCAGGTTTACCTCACACTACCATGTTGTGGTGACAGTGCTAGCCGCTGGGACTCTGGGGATCGCAGCTTCGAATCTTACCTGCGACGTGCATGATTGGTGTCGCCTTGCGTGACGTGACTGCAGGCTCTGACACCGACAGTTTCATGGAGCAGTGTGCCGTGTTTACAGCAGCCCGCCATTGCTCTCGGTCGTGAGTCATATTAAACCCGTCACATTTCAGACGGAACTGAACAAGTGAAGACATTAACCGCGTTTTGTAAATAATGAAACTTCTTGCAAGGTATGCAAAAACGTTTCCAGCCGTCCAACTTCAGGTTAGTTGCTGTGCATCTTCTCATTTCTGCACACAAGCCACACACTTCACAGTTCCCTCCTCGGTTAGAAACTGTTTAATATGTCAAGTGATCACCAGCCGGCGCCACTGCGGTCAGTTCTCACAAATATAGAGTTTTATTTCAGAGTTTCGTGAAAATCTAGAGATTAGCGGCCATGTCTGTGTGTAGATTGCTACACGGAGCTGCATTAATTGTAACACGACTTTGGATGTCTTTCGGCGGTCCGCGAATGGCTGGCCGCGGTGGAGGGTTGATGTCAGTAGCTGCACATGTCGGTGTGTCGTTCGTGTGCCGGACCTGCCTACGCTGGCTGGCTTGAGCTAAGTTTCTTTATAATACATCCACGACATGCGTTATTTTGGCAGCTGCGGTTTCTGCCCCACATATTTTTCGCTCCGATAAATATCAGTCTAATTAACAGCCTATTCGTGATCCGCGCAGGAACTTTAGCATTGTCCGATACTAACCGAAACTTACATGTGTCAACACAGAATTTAATAATTGTCCAACATGATGAGATTTATTCAGTTGATTACATTTCTGTAGGCAGCTCTGCATGTTTCGGGTGTTGATACCCATCATCAGGAGCTGGTACAACTGTAATTACATCTTCTGGTCTTTATTAACCAGATTTACTACCATCCGCTGTCGTTGAGTTCCAACTCTCCCATCATCAGGAGCTCGTACAACTGTAATTACAGCTTCTGGTATTGATTAACCTGATCTACTACCATCCGCTCTCGTTGTTGAGTTCCAACTCTCCCATCATCAGGAGCTCGTACAACTGTAATTACAGCTTCTGGTCTTTATTAACCAGATTTACTACCATCCGCTCTCGTTGAGTTCCAACTCTCCCATCATCAGGAGCTCGTACAACTCTAATTACAGCTTCTGGTCTTTATTAACCAGGTTTACTACCATCCGCTCTCGTTGTTGAGTTCCAACTCTCCCATCATCAGGAGCTCGTACAACCGTAATTACAGCTTCTGGTAGTAGATCCGGTTAATCAATACCAGAAGCTGTAATTACAGCTGTACCAGCTCCTGATGATGGGTGTCAACACCCGAAACATGTAGAGCTGCCTGCAGAAATGTAATCAACTGCGTAAGTCGCATTTGTTGGACAGTTATTAAATTCGATTCACGATGCACGGACCCATTTATATTTTAAAAAGTGTCAAAACAGCTTAGTTAAAATCTACTAAATTTAGTAAAAATTATATATAGCGGTTCCCGATTTGTTGAGTCTGAGCAGACGGACAGGGGTAGACATGGCAGTGCCAGAAGGTATAAGTCTATTCTGTCATTGTAGTTGAGAATGCAGCAGCAGTGTAAGTGACGTCACCATTCGACTGTGTCCATCAGAATGCGATGCCACGGTTGCTGTAGTAACCGAGCGGTGCCTGTAGAGAGCAGGCAGGCAGTAAACCGTTCTGACAGCCGCTTTGTTATGTAACTGCCTACCCTATAAACTGCCTTTGTTGTCTAGCGCTGTCTAGGCCCTGCGACATTGTGGGGCCCTCAGCCTGACACAGGGCAGCCAGCCCACTGTCACTGCCGTCAACAAAGCTCTCTGAGGCCATTTTGAAAGTTAAGGAGAAAAACCGGGCGTCTCGTAGTAATATTATCATAGCCTGGTCATAATACCATGAGACCCTCTACTGCAGGGAAACCTGGCTTCTTCTAAACCCTGAAAATTTGCTATGGAAGTGCAAGTAAAAGTGAAGTCTCCATTGTTCTGGGATGTGCCTCCGACGTTTCGATACAACGTAGTGGTCTCAGTTTTCTAGATTCAGATGTACAATACATGTAACACTTGCAGACTGTATGAAGCGAAACCATAAAGAGAAAATAATATGAAATTACTGGGAAGTTGTTATTATTGGCGTTTTGTGCTGTCACTGTTTGCAATGTCGTGTTTGGAGCTGCGACGAACTAGACAGCAAATTGTACACGAAGAGATAGAAGGGAAAAAGGCAAAAAGTAACAAGAAATAAAAACAAGATACTTACTGTACGTATTATGTGGTAGAGTGGCGCGTTCGCTTAACCATTTTCGCAGTGGAAATGCAACAATGCATTCTGAGTGTTGTTGAGCTACATGTCACTGAGTGTAGCACAACAATGCTTTTGTGGTAAATTTATGTCGCCGGAAACAATAAAATGTACGTCGGTCTTCATGTACAGTGCCCAACGCTGCACCGAAACAAAGTGCTCTTGGTCTTCTTTAAAGGCACAATTTGGTTAACAGTTCGTAATGTCAGAACAGTCGGTGTGCAGTGCCACACTTTTTGTGTTGTCGTCAAGCATTGTACGAGATCAGATGCAATTAATCAATTCTGAAGAAATAAGCAATAAATATTATGAGTGTATGTCTGTTTTATTGCCTCTGGTATCCGGAAGGAAAATCGCATCTTTAAATGGGTTTTGGTTTTCTCTTCAAATTTTGTGTGAAACATTTCTCATTGTAAGAATAATTCGGCGAGATATTATCATAAATGTGCTTAGGTCTTCATGTAAAGCATCCGTTATTCTTGTAATACTTTTAGTGACGCTTCAATTTTTCTCGACAGACTTTCTAAAAATCCTCAAATATGAAATTTCATTCAAATCCTTCCAGTAGGAGCCGTGTTGTTCAATGCGTACTGACGAACAGACATGATGAAGTTAACAGTCGCTTTTCATAAAGTTGCGAACGCGCCTAATAAAAACGGAAGTAAATAAATAAAGAAGCTATTTTTTTCAGTATTCGTGTATGCTAATGTGGTGTAATGTATTGCAGTGCAGTGTATTGCAGTGTAGTGCAGTGTAGTCTAATGTATTGCAGTGTAGTGTAGTGTAATGTGGTGCAGTGTAGTGTAATGTAGCGCAATATAGTGTAATGTACTGTAGTGTAGTGCAATGTAGTGTAGTGTAATGCAGTGTAGTGTAGTGCAATGTAATGTAATGCACTGCAGTGTAGTGTAATGTATTACAATGTAGTGTAGTGTAATGTAGTGCAGTGTAGTGTAGTGTAATGTAGAGCAGTGTAGTGTAGTGTAATGTAGTGCAGTGTAGTGTAATATATTGCAGTGTACTGCAGTGTCATGTAATGCATTGCAGCGTAGTGCAGTGTAATGTATTGCAGTGTAGTGCAGTGTAATGTAGTGCATTACAATATAGTATAATGTACTGCAGCGTAATGTATGCAGTGCATTGCAGTGTAGTGCAGTGTAGTGTAATGTGTTGTATTGCAGTGTAGTGCAGTGTAATGTATTGCAGTGTAGTGCAGTTTAATGTATTGCAGTGTTGTGCAGTGTACTGTATTGCAGTGTAGTGCAGTGTAATGTATTGCAGTGTAGTGTAATGTGTTGTATTGAAGTGTAGTGTAGTGTAAGGTATTGCAGTGTAGTCCAGTGTAATGTATTGCAGTGTAGTGCAATGTAATGTATTGCAGTGTATTGTAGTGTCGTGTATTGCATCGTAGTGTAGTGTCATGTATTGGAGTGTACTGTAATGTATTGTAGTGTAGTGCAGTGTAATGTACTGCAGTGTAGTGCAGTGTCACGTAATGCAGTGTAGTGTAAAGTATTTCAGTGTAGTCCAGTGTAATGTATTGCAGTGTAGTGCAATGTAATGTATTGCAGTGTATTGTAGTGTCGTGTATTGCATCGTAGTGTAGTGTCATGTATTGGAGTGTACTGTAATGTATT
>Ga0123352_10013549_pt1 | contig 12938 bp, 9 predicted proteins | sample TergutLab28metaG_FD_89700 | JGI IMG/M metagenome (GOLD analysis project Ga0123352, IMG submission 89700) | Labiotermes labralis P1 segment gut microbial communities from Petit-Saut dam, French Guiana - Lab288 P1 | ecosystem: Host-associated > Arthropoda: Insects > Digestive system > Gut ... | reverse complement strand
GTGCGCCGGACTGCGCTGTGATAAGTTTCAAGTGCTGCGTGTTCTTTTTAGTGAAGTGTTTTGTGTAAAAGGAGCGTGTTCGTTATAATTCTATAATGCCAAGGAAGTGTTTAATTCATTCTGACTGCTTCTGTCACGTGTGTGGCGAACTGACCTTCAAATCTCGGACGTGAAATTGTACTCCGCTCATTAAGAAATGTTATGAGCTTTATTTTGGTTGTAAAGTGGGTGACAAAGATAAAAGTTGTGTAACGTGTGTAAGGATGCTCACATGATGCGTGAATGGTTCACGCCAAATGCCGTTCGCCTTTCCTATTGTTTGAAGGGAACCAAAAGATCACTTATTCGGTTGTTATTTTTGTTTAACAAACGTAAAAGGGTTCATCTCCAAATCCAAACACACTGTGAAATATCCAGATTTGCCATCTGCAATGTGGCCTGTCCCACACAGTGAACACAGTGTACCAAAGCCTACGGAAATCTGATTCTTAGTGATGACAACTCTGATTCTGATGAAGATCACGGACAGCGAGAAGGAGACAATGTTGATTGCGATCCGACCTTTTAAGCAAGTTGTTCCTGGTCTGAGCACCATTTGTTAACAAAAGGAGATCTTAACAACCTTGACATTTGTGAGACCGTGCATCAAAAGAGCAACGATGTAAGCAACCAACAAGATGCAACAATTTTCGTTTATTGATCTTTTTGTGGATTTTTTTAAATCAGCTGTACCGAAAGCAGTACGTACAGTTAAAAATGTGTTCCTGAAGATGGGCGAGTTTATCATCCGAAACATGTAGAGCTGATTTTCAAATATCAATAAAAATATCAATAAACGTAATTTGTTGCATCTTGTTGGTTGCTTACGGCGTTGTCTTAACAACCTGTCCGTAATTTGAAATTGTCTAAAAAGTAAGCTGAGCTCTTAGGTTCCGGTCTAAAACGGTGGAATCTTCTCCAGGATACTGGAATATGTTTCTCTCGTAATCGTCAAAATGAATTTAAAGAAATTTTCTCTCAAAAAATTATCTGGAATTATGTAATGGCCTTTGCTCTGTTATAAAGGCTGTTGGACACCAACACGATCCAAATGAGTGGCGTTTTTAATGGCTTTTCAAAAGTTAGTTGCAGATCTGCGCTTCTACATTACAGGAATAAATTCGCAAGTGCCCCTACCCCATGCCGCTAATATGAAAGGGTGCTATGAGAATATGAAACTGCTTTTGGAAAAGATCCAGTATGAAAAATATAATTGGAACTTTTGTGGGGATTTAAAGGTCATTGCTCTGTTGCTTGGCTTGCAGTTTGGCTACACAAAGTTTTGTTGCTTTCTGTGTGAGTTGAGATAGTAGGAACAGAAAACATCATTACGTCCAAAAACAGTGGCTTAACGAATATCGCTTATTCTACTACAGAAAAATGTAGTGAGTGCTCTATTAATGAATCATGAAAAAGTTTATTGATCTCCGTTGCACATAAAAATTGGACTCATAAAAAATTGCGTCACGGCAATGGATCAAAATAGCGCTGGATTTACGTATTTGTAAAATAAGTTTCCCAGGATAAGTACTGCTAAAATCAAAGAAGGGTATTTGCTGGACCTCAAATGACAACGTGAATACAGGACGTAAAATTTGAAAACCGAATAATTGAAGTGGAAAAGAGTAACGTGGATATCATTAAAAAAATGTCACTACCAATTTTTGGGGGGAAATCATAACGCAGAAAACTACCGTGATCAGGACATCTCCACCATGGAAGAGCGGTACCAGGCACGTGGAGTCCCAGTATGATGGTTGATAATTGCTGGACACTTACAAGAGACGTTGCACAGGCAAAATATAACAGAATGTCATCCCTTGGTACTTTTTAGATTATATGTGTACTCTCTACGGTATGCTACGGTGTGCTACGAGATGGACGGTCCGGTTATCGAATCCCGGTTGGGACCGGCCCTGGGGCCCACCCAGCCTCCTATATAATGGATACGGGGTCTTTTCAGGGCGTAAAGCGGCCGAGGCGTGGCGCTAACCATCCACCCCATCTAGGGCCGAGTTAAAGAAAGAGTACAGCTATACCTCTACTCTTCCATCTGGGCCTTCGTGGACTGTTCTAGGTTGAACTTTACCTCTGTATACACTCTGTAATATAATGTAAATACAGGTTTTCTTCAAATTTCAACCTCGCGTCACCTAAAAATCTTGCCCAATACAAAAAAAACTAACAGCATATATGAATTCAGCGCAAAAATACTATTGGGTTTACCTACTTCAGTTTTGTGACAAAAAGATAAAAATCGTTTTCCTGTCACGTGATGTAGGTTCAGTAGGTAGCAAGGGACCGTGAAGATAACTGAATGGCCGCTTATTTAGACTGACTGGTCTGTGAGCCATGCATTAGATTAAAATCTAATACATGTCCTACCGCAATTCCAGTGATTCCAACCCCGATCCTTCAGCCAGCTGCCTGTTGAGTATGCCAACTACCCTATCCCGGCTCGAAAGAAGAAACTTAAAATTTCGATGTGAACAGCTGTCGGTGAATCCTGGCAGACACCTCCACTCCTGTAGTTCTTTAAGCACACACCATGTGACTCTACTGTCCATGTTCCACATGCGGAGGTTTATACATACATCCGCTAGAGTGCACACGCTGTGCCAACAACTCCGTAGACGATGTCGATTACTGCGGGCGTTTAGTTAGTTGACAGTGAACCCACCAGGTTTCTCTAGCAGCATACCCACCCGGTCACCGGCAGTGTGGGAACGAAGTTGCTCACACTTCGCTGACTCGGTAGGTATTTGTACCAAAACAGTTACCGACTTCGTTCCCTTCCGTTCATTCTTGCTTTTTTACCCCGGAAGTTCAAGGGCTACCCCAGACTTTTTGAAGTTTCTACAAAACAAGCAAATGATTCAAGTCTGCGTGTTGCCTAGTGGGCTGAACGACCATAGTTCGGTTCTTGCCATGGGCACCCATCTTCTCTTCATCACCACGTCCATACACCGGGTTTTGTTAAATGGAACGGCCTGTGCTGTAGTTTAAGAAAGGATTGTGAAAGGAAGCGACTGGATTTATTTTGCGCAGGATAGGCTTCAGTTGTGGGCTACTGTAAATGCGGAAATGAACCTTCAAGCTCCGTAAAATTAACTAGGATTTTGACCAGATAATTTCACAAAATTCGGTCTGGACACAGCGGTGAGCAGATAAATTTTATACCCCTGACTGGATTTGAAAACAGCCTTCTAATCCGTAGCCGATCTCTATAATGGCATTTATACAGGGTTTTCTATAGAAGTCGCCACTGCCTTAGTGTTTTTGAACATGTTTCAGTGTTGTGTGGTGCCGATATGCCGGTAATTCCGAAAGGTATTTGTGTGCCCTACGTCAGTGCACGTGTCTCTGAGTGGCATTTCCTGTATCCTTAGTAGGAACTGTGCTTTCTTTATGGCAATCAAATTGAAATGTAAGTTTAGACCTAAATGTCGAACTGACTCCATGTTTATTATATTACACAGAAAATTATCTTTAAAAAGGCAAGCAGTGTTTAGTCTTTAAATTGATGAGGTTTCCAAACGTAACGTTAATTTGTCGTAGCGTCTGTACTGCGACTCAGTTTATACTTACTGCATGGAGCAGAGTCCTTCTTGAGAAGCTAACCGGTTTGCAGCTAGTCAAGAAATTCCCCGCATTTCATGGAACCCGAAGGTTCGTTACCGCACTCACAAGCGTCCGCCACCTATCTCTATCCTGGGCCCGCCCAATCCAGTCCGTATACCCACATTCCACTTCCTGAATATCAATCTTAATTTTATCCTCCCATCTACGCCTGGTTCTCCCAAGTGGTCTCTTTCCCTCAGGTTTCCCCACCAAAACCATGTACACGCCTCTCCCCTCCCCCATACGCGCTACATGCCCCGCCCATCTCATTCTTCTCGATTTTATCACCCGCATAGTATTGGGTGAGGGGTACAGAACATTAAGCTCCTCATTATGTAGTTTTCTCCATTCCCCTTTTACCTCATCCCTCTTAGGCCCAAATATTCTCCTCAACACACTATTCTAAAACATCCTTAGCCTACGTTCCTCCCTCAATGTAAACGACTACGTTTCACACCCATAGAAAACAACAGGCAAAATTATAGTTCTGTATATCTTAATCTTTAAATTTTTGGATAGCAAACTGTGAGACAAAAGATTCTGCACCGAATGGCAGCAAGCATTCTCTGACTTCAATCTGCTGACTCAATTTATAACGGCCGCCATTTTGTTCTTATCAATTTCAAGTAATTGAATATAAGAATTTTAATTCTGTAGCCTTCTAACAGCATGATATATGGACTACATACTTGAAGATTTGTGGCAATTTATAAGCTGGTTCAAAATTGACTTGTGATCGACGCCCAAAGACCCACGCACCGATGTACGGACACACACACACACACACACACACACGTCTTTCATATTTGTACGGTTTAATTATCCTGTTTGTAACTGTGATTATCCTAGTGTCATGTCTCTAAACTGCATTTCGTTTCAACGTGGCTTGCCCAACCAAAAATCATTTCCCATGTGGCACCCGTCCAAAGCATGCACCATAGAAACTGATCTGTTGCAGGGTTACCTAGTTCAGAACATCTGCAATTTGCAGTTGATAAAAGATACTGCGTTCTGAGGATCTTCGAAATGCATATTCTTTGTCTGGTATCGTTAGATGCGTTACGCAAACGATGGGACATTTAGGATACATGCGGAAACAAGAAATGAATACGAAGTTTGGCTGAAGGAGGGTATTTGATAAAGTTAGACCTTAGGTACAAAATTTTGAATACGAACGAAGTATTACAGTGAACACAACTCTTTAGTTTTTTTTTTTACTGTTGTACCGTGCATATTACTTCACTTAACTTTTATTTCACCAACACATTCACTTGCAAATCACACATATCAGTGTTAATACATTAATGATTAAAAAGATAAAACATTAAAAATTATATTATTACCAATAATTTTTAATGTCTTATCTTTTTAATAATTAATGTATTAACACTGATATTGTGTGATTTGCAAGTGCATGTGTTGGTGAAATGAAAGACAACTCTTTAGTATTTGTCTTCAATGCTACATGTTTAGATTCATCGTATATTATAATATATTAATAATTCATAATATAACAGCGGGATGAATAAGAGTAAAGTGGAAAGGTAGAAAGGTTGGAATTAAAATAGTGGGACGTTTGATGAGAGCGACGCAAGTTCTGTTGGCGTAAAATTCGAGGTTTCTGGAATATTACGCCATGTCGATTAGCAAGTAGCTACCTAGCTACGGGCTAATCGACATGGCGATACATCGCTAGAAACTTCAATATTTATCATTATCACTGTGAGAACCTCAGGCTTCGCATTATTTATTTATTTACGGGTTTGTTATCCACTTAGCGTCGCTGAGAGTATGTAAAATTATACAGCATATCTTGTAATGTCAGATTGGCAGGGGTTAATGAATTGGAAAGGCTTGACAGGAAGAGGTCGTGTCGTAATTAAAGTACGTGTTATTCGGATGATCAGTGTCCCGGCCCAGAATCGAAAAGGACACACTCCGAATACAAGCCAGATGCTTTACCATTTGATCAGTTTGTAAGGTGAAGGCTTTTTTATTGTAGAACTTCAAATGAGTTGTGTCTGAAAAAAAGTGTCAAGTAGATATTGAAACTGAGGCAGAGGTCGCATGAGGAAGCCAGCAGATTTTCATACTCGGGGGCTTCATAATGTGTACTGTGTACGAAGTTGTTGTTGTTGTTGTTGTTGTTGTTACCCAAACAAAAAGGATAAGTGCGAGATATTTAGCACGTCCGGAAGAGATGAGAAATGTTTACCATGTTTCGGTCGGAAAATTCGAAAAGAAAAGACAACTTGGAAGATTTAGACTTAAGTGTGATTATATTACAATAGGTCTTTATGAGGTAGGGTGCCACCATATTACTTGACCTCTCTTGTTTAGGATAGGGAACGGTAAGAGAGACGTTAGAGATCCTCTAGGTGTCATGATATGCAGCTGCGTCTTGGCTATCATTTTGCGTCTCAGTAAGGTGTCCACTCCGCGAACATAATTTAGCTAGCCTAACTTTCAGCACGCGGTGGCGCACCGGAAGGTCGCGGGTTCGATTCCCGATGGTGTCATTGGAATTTTTCATTGACGTAATCCTTCCGGCCGCACTTCGGCCCTGGGGTCGACTCAGCCTGTAACAGAAATGATCACCAGGAATATTTCCTGGTGGTAAGGGTGGCCGATGCCTAGGGCTGACAACCTTACCACATTCGTGTGCCGACTGTCTTGAAATCTGGGAGCCTCAACCTCCTGGAAACCTCAGGTCCTATCCAGGCCTGTAGTGGGATTGCTGTATCAGCTTTCAATGCGGAAGGCTCTCTACTGTAATTGATTAGTTATTATATCTCGTTACTCTGTGTTTTTAATTAGACGGCGCTACAAGAGTTTTATATTAGCTGAGACTGTGTAAAGTGTAACTTTTAAGTGAGCCATCACCGTTTTGCTGCATACAATTATAAAGGTAGATAGATAGAGTAAGTCAAACACAACTGTAAATATATTATTGCTAAGGAGCTGTATTCACATAGCGTATCTTAGGAACAACTACATGTTTCGGCCTTTTTCTAGGCCGTCATCAGGTTGATCATATATCCTATTCGAGGCAACTGTACAATGCAATATTAAGTCTTTAGTATCTAATGAGATCGATGAAAACGAGATCTCGTTAGATACTAAAGATCAACCTGATGATGGCCTAGAAAAAAGACCGAAACATGTAAGATACGCTATGCGAATACAGCTCCTTAGCAATAATGTATTCACAGTTGTGTTTGACTTACTCCACCTATCTTTATAACTGTATAAAGTGTAACTGCTGATTGTTCATCTTAAGGGCAACCGAATTTAAAAAACAAGATTATTCTTAAGGATTGTTTGACCGTGGATCTTCCTCATGAAATAGTGTGAAATGCCAACTTGATGCAACAAGGTAATTTTATTGATGTGTTCTCAGCTCTACATATTTCGGGCGCATACGCCCATCATCAGGAGCATTAGATGTTGAGTTGCAGCTTATGGTTTTCTGCACCGAGTTTCTGGATGGGTGGTGGTCTTGAGAGCCGCTGTGTAGGTCGTGTGTACGGTGCGGATGGTGCCGTGCGAGTCGCACGGCACCATCCGCACCATACACACGACCTACGCAGCGGCTAAACATCTAATGCTCCTGATGATGGGCGTATGCGTCCGAAACACGTAGAGCTGAGAATACATCAATAAAATTACCTTGTTGCATCAAGTTGGCATTTCAAATTATTTCAAGATTATTCTGTGCAATAATTATCTTAACGTAAACTAAAGTAAAACATTAGGTTTATTCTGTCTGAGTATGAATTACTTGCTAGTAAACTAATGCTCTGCAGCAAGGATGCACAAATTCTGGGCGCCAGGTCGCCGTGGCGACTAAATTGGTACGGTGGCGCCTAAAATTTGTGGATCCTCAGAATGCAACGTTCTTCGTGTCACACTTCTGGCGCCCACAACTTTAAGGGGGTTCCTAGATTTTTAGAAAATCTGTGCACTCTTTTCTAAAACGAAGAGATTTTGTTCAAAATTAAGATACATATTTTGTTTTATGTTTTGTTGACCGTGCATCTCAATACATTCGTGTAATGAAAACCAACTTCATGCACTGTTTATCCTCATTTTATTTCGTCAGTCAACCTCTTCATGTTTCGGGCATATCTGTAGCCCATCATCAGGAGGTATACTGTTTATATATATATATATATATACATATCTTTATTTATATACAACACGTACCAATTGTTGTATATACACAGTATACTCCTGATGATGGGCTACAAATGGGCCCGAAACACGTAGAGATTGATTGACGAAATAAACTGAGGATAAATAATGCATCAGGTTGGTTTTCATTACACGTATACATTCTTTGATCAAAACGCCACATTGCACACTGTTATGTCACTCCGAATAATAGACTCTGTTGCTGTTCGCTTTTTGACTCTTAAGAACCTACATTTTCATCCGCATCGAAGTAAGTTCCTGAGTATATACTCGGTGATCAGCACCATCTCGTACATGCAACGTACATGCATTGTGTATGTATGGTCGCGTGACAAAATTAACACCCTCTAGATCTGGGTGCTATAACGTATTTAAAGCAATGAGTGAAATAAGGATCCATTAGCATTCTCTATGACGACAGAGTGGTGCATCTTTTCTCATCACCTGAGTTGCACAGTATTCCAAACATGACGTCACGTGTAAGTTGGAATGATTTTATAATGTTGTTACCTTTGGCGTATAGGCCAAATTCAACACAGAGGGTTGCTGCCAAATCCAAACATTACCATAATATAACGTGTCAGCTCGAGATTGATGGGAACAGTCATTGTAGGCATTCTTTGCGCATGGCACGGTGATATAGAGTTCGTGGGACGTCCTGAAGCTATTAGTTGATGTTCTGTGTTGAATGAGACACCAATCGGCGAGAAAGAGAGGACAATTAGGTAAATAGCTACCATATGCTCGCGGCTTCGGCATAAGCAGTTTAGTCTCATCTTGAATAGAAGTGCACAGTATAGTCAAGCATATCTGTTCGCATTCAAACTACCTGTCTGGCCCATGACTACTTTTTTTTCCTTGTCCCTAACATGAATCAAATTTCATGTAGGTGACACACGAAGTTAGATTTCAGTAGCATGCGAAATGCGGTTTGTGTTGAATCGAAAACAGGGTTTCGCCTAAGAGAGTTTGCCCATCATTTCCAAATTTCTTTTAAATTTTTTTTACAAATTATAGAGACGACTCTTGTACGTTTGTATGCTGTCTACGTTAGTGCCTAAAATGTTCATGTCTTGCAAATAAGTATAAAACATTTACGCATTTCCAAGCGCATTTGAGTTTTAAAGTAATAAGTGGTAGATTGATGGTTTTCTAATCCTGCTTGAAATTTTTGCATGACATATCTTCAACAGACGAGAGTGAAAGTTACGTCTCCCTGTTTTGTGTCCATACTGGACAAGCTCCAAGGGTAAGATCCTCAAGCCGCGTGCCTAAGGTCAAACGCCCGGCGGGTAGAGCACTATATAAACACAGATTTAAAATAACAAATTTTATTCTCGAAAGAGAGGGTTTTTCCTACATGAGGACTCTGTTTTGGTTTCACAACTGCTGTCTGATATCCGCCTACTGAGCTGCGAAGTAACACAGGCCTTTATGATGCATGTAGAGATGGGGCTTACCCCAACACAAGTAGCTGTTCAACTATTACACCAACCACTGCACATACATAAAATTTATAAAATTTACACATTAAAACATTAAAAACGTTCCGACATGTTTCGGTCCTAGGACCGTCATCAGGGAGCCATATCGTCCTTGCTAAAGTCACACTATAAAAAGTCACATTAATCTCGCTGTACCAGTTGGGTATTGTGGCAGCATGCCTGTAATACAAATTATACCAAGTAAGTATCGTCAAAATAAATATTAGAATAATTTTGTACACAAATAATTAGGCTTGTTGGACCGATGTGAATGTATTCTTACCGTGTTGTGTAATGTTATGTTGCGAAGAATGCCCTGCTAGCAGGACACTCTTCGCAACATTACATTATTTAACAGCACTGTCAGTAACTCCTAATATATAGCGTGGAATAATTTTTTGATAATAATAGATAATGAATTGGAGAAGATGTGGAAGGAACTGATATGTGATATAATGTGAAGTATTACGCGAACATTTGCCTGGAGAGATTAAGGTACAACGCGAAAAAGCCTCAATGAGAATGGTAGATGTATCGGTTGAGACTCGAACTGGCCACTTCCCATACGCAAGTACAGAAATTTTACCACCTGGGCCAACTTCCTCGTTGAGATTTATTTGAGGAACACCTAAATCGTGTTCCTTCTTTCTCCCGCCGCTGGTGATGTCAGTCTATCAAAAACAGCAAGAGCGCGGGGCGCTGTACCATGTAGCAGATGGGAAACCCAGGCATGACGTCCTGTTTTTTTCCTTCTCTGCAGCGGAAGTCCCACCCTCGCCCATGTGATGATGTCCATAATGGATATGATGACACGGAGGGAGTCGAGTATCTCCAACACTGGTGTTCCGCATTTATAAAAATTCTGTCTTTGCTGTTAACACATTTTTGCTTCAAGTTGCCTTGACATTCAAAAGTTTCTCGGGGCGTGGAAATTTATGCAACCAGAAGCGGTTATGTCACTTAACACTTTTAAAAAATTGCACAAACTTTCTCATATTTGTTACATGCGTTAGGCAGGACAGAAGATCCCGGAAGCCGTTCTGTGAGAGCAAGTCACATACAAGTCATTACTGAGAAGATTCAAATCTTCTGAAATGTTAAGCGGCGTCGACTGGTAAATAGTTTCCGACGTTTCGAACGAACATAGTGCCCTCATCTTCAGGGCCGAAACATGGGTAACTATTTGAAAGTAACACGGCGTCACATCCCATACTATTAAATCTTCAGGAAAACAGCTGGGAGGAGTCCAAACGTCGTAAGCCTATTACTGCAAAATCCATTCTACTGATTCAGGTAAAAGCAAAAGGTAAAGGCCTGGAGTGGCCCAGAGGGTTCCAGGAATTTAAAGTTCTCAGATTTTATGGCAACGGCACAAGATGGTGGTAAGGGTGTCAGCCTTACACAACGGCCGCCTTTACCCCCAGGAAATGCTCCTGGTACTCATTTCCGTTAGAGGTTGAGTCGACCCCTGGGCCATAGTGCGATCGGAAGCACCAGCTGGGATCGAACCAGCGACCTTCCGATTTGTAGCACAGCACCTTAACCACTGTGACACCGCCGTCCCCCACTGATACAAGTACTTTAAATAAATTTTATACAGCGATGTTCAAGGTGACTAACATCTTTTGGGATGTGACTGTGTGTAACTTGCTAGCAGACGCCAACCTCCGGAGGAACCTGCCGCCCTTACCTACCATTCTCTTGTTCTAAAGAAGTAGGCAACAATTTTCTCCGGAACGTCGCTACATATATATACCTCATCATATGACGTCATATCCAGTCACGACGATTATCTTTAAACCGTCGCATACAGAACCAAACTTTTCGCGATTATTAAGAATTTGACATTCAGAGGGCCGTGCATCGTGATATATTCTTATTATGAAAACTAACGAGATGCACCTCGCTAGCAGACAGTCAACATAACTAGTATAACAAATACCCATTGCTGTGAATACAGTGTTAAGACTCCTGATGATGGACAGTAAGTCTGTCCGAAACATGTAGAGTTCTTTACCAAAATAAAGTTGAGAAATAGTGCATCTCATTTGCTTTTATTATAGGATTATTAAGAAATTCCTTATCTTTTTTGGGAGGGCGATTTCGTTTTGGTTATGATAAGCCCTCCGTGTAAGCTTAAGAAGAGTACTTGCGGTGCGCGCTAAGAATGACATCTGGAATATTCGGCATTTCTAAATTGAAAAAAAGCGAGTGCATTAAAATATTGTCGTAGTCAAAAGTGAAGGAAAACGTACCTCTGCCCTAAAGTCTGAATTGTGAGATTTTTTCCGGTTATTAACTTGTGTGTTACCTATTTTATAACTCAGTGAAGTCAAAAAAGTCTGTATTTTACAATTAAAGTATGTACCCCCCTCAAAAAAAAACACGTCTTACCATGTATACGTGAAGATTACTATAACCTGGGTCTGATCCAGCGCCTTCTGATGTAATTTACCAACACGTGGAGGAAACTGCTTCATTTAACTTCAGGATTTGTGAGAGATGTTAGGAATAGCCGCTCCATATGGATGTACCATGCGACACTGAGGTTACCACGATGATGAGTGTAAACATTACTGCCTTCTGACACATGATGCCGTGTATAATCTTAGACATTTTCAGAACATTTGAAAAAAATTTTCTGTCTCCACATTCTGTAATAAACATGGAAAAAAGCAGGTTTCGCCTAAACGTCTGTAATCTCAGGAGAACGTCAAATCTCGCTCACCGTATACTGCTCAGACTGTATCACGATGTTTATCAACAAACTGCACTAGAGACAAACCAGCTATTGCCTAATTCCCTTGATTAACTGCTGTGTGTTTTTGTATACTGATTCCATTTTATATTTACACAGTGACGAATATTCAATTAATAATAAGTCTAATATTCAGTACTGCACAATTTTCCTGCAATGTCGGGGAGCCAGGATAACGCACTCAGTGTAGCTGATACCCATGGACGGGACGAGCCGGGAGTGGAATCCCGGTAGGTGCAAGAGAATGTTTCTTTCCCAAAATACTCCAGACCAGCTGTAGGGCCTACACAACCTTTTATTCATTGAGTGCCGAGGGTTCTCTTTCCGAGGCAAAGCTGCCAGGGCGTGAAGTTGATCACTCACCTTCATCTAGTTGTATGGGTAAGAATGAATGGTGATAAACCTCCGTTTCCCCAACTTTTTTTTACCTTCTGCAATGTAGATACTTTTTTACGGAAAAATATTATAATAGGAATTTTATTTACTTAATTACTCTTTACTTAAGAACGTTGTTATGGTTCCACACTGTCTGAGACAGAATTATAGGCTGTGCAGTGAAGGATGGTTTTGACGGAATTTGGAAGGAATTAGCTGCAAACTGATTTGTTTTGTTTTTGAACCATTTCCTGGTGGTGCAGAGGGAACCATGAAAAACCTAAGACAGCGCTTTCCTTATAAAATGAGTACTTGTGTTAGGATGTAATTTTCCATGTTATGTTAACGGGGTCCACTCAGCCTCGTGAGCCTCGTGAGGTCAATTGAGGAGCTACTTGAATGAAAAAAGTAGCGGCTCCAGGTCTAGAAAACAGAGATTAACGGCTGTGGGGAGCCGTTGCGCTGAC
>Ga0123352_10013546_pt1 | contig 12939 bp, 5 predicted proteins | sample TergutLab28metaG_FD_89700 | JGI IMG/M metagenome (GOLD analysis project Ga0123352, IMG submission 89700) | Labiotermes labralis P1 segment gut microbial communities from Petit-Saut dam, French Guiana - Lab288 P1 | ecosystem: Host-associated > Arthropoda: Insects > Digestive system > Gut ... | reverse complement strand
TGTGCTATTGAGCTAAGTCTTCCGGCCATAATCGTTTGAGTCGTCTGTCTGCTAGGGGGTTGAAGAGAGCTCTGATCAGTTGATTACTGTGCTCAGTGCTGCGGTTTTTATATTTGTTGACGTTGATTCGAACCACTTCCGTTACGTACGGGATATCTAAGTCACTGTGTAAGGTTTGGTTGGAGACGTACCGGGGGGCAATGCTGATCATTCTGAGCATTTTTGACTGGAATGTTTGGAGGATCTTGGTGTTGGATGGCTTGCTGCATCCCCATAGCTCTTTCCTGTATGTCCAGATGGGTCGCAGTATTGCCTTTGTACGGTTAGTTTGCTGTCTAGGAATAGCTGTGAACTTGCGTTTTTTAGCCAGGATTAAGTCCGGACATTCGACACCAAGACTGACTGATCGTCAGTAATAACGTGGCTGTGACGTGATTTAATCTACAAAGATTAAAATAACTGTGTTTAGAGACACTGTAATGATATCACGGCTGAATGTATGGGAACTGCATTAGTTGTTACGCCTGTTTTCTTTAAATGACTTATCAGTTGCAGGAATTGTCGGTTTTTGTAGCGTCGAGTAATACAGAAAGACACTTTATGCTAGGGGAGCACGACAGGATCTATGTAGAAGTAAGCATATTCTATTTTAAGCCTTATTCCTATATTCTCTTGACAGCTATAAAGTAAAGCAAGAAAAACTCCTGGAAAACCCCCAGTTTTCTGGCTAAGACTTAAAACGGGATTTCAAGAATGCAAAGTATGACGCTCTGAGTTATGACATTTTGTAATCTAATCCCTCGACACCAAAGTTTGAGGAGCACGTTGTATCCATTTTCACAGTTGAGGACATTCTTTTTGGTAGGTTTAATCCTTTTTTATAGGCCACGAAGGCCCTTAGGGAGAGTACAGGTATAGTTCTACTCTTTTTCTTGGACCTCGGCACTAGATGGGGGTGGGGTCAGCCCCACGCCCGGGAAAGACCCAGTACCCATTTTACAGGGGGCTGGGTGGGGCCCAGGGCCGGTTTTAACAAGTGCGGAAAATCTCGCCCCCACCGGAATTCGATCCCCGGACCGTCTAGCCCGTTGCCAGTCGCTATACCCACTACGCTACCCGCACACAGACATTCTTTTTGGCATGTGACAAATTTTTGTTCATTATTCGCCTTAATTTGAACACACCGCAATTTAAACACCAAGCTTTTCCCATTTATAGAAGTCAGAAGCGTTTGAGTCTCAACCGTATCTTTATATGTTATTCTTCTTATTGTCCGTATGCCAGATGGGCGAATATTGCTTCAAGCTTTGTTTGCCATAAAAAAAGTTCCACTTTTGCGTATTTATAAACATTGTCCGTGCTCTTCGTGTTGCCGGTATTTTTTCGGACTTCAGGACATGTATTCGAGATTGTGTGATGCACCGATCCCAGTGGCCGCGCGGTCTAAGGTGTGGGTCTGCGTCCGCTCGCTTGCTGGGATTGCGGGTTCGAGTTCCGACGGGATCATGGCTCTATGTCTCTTGCGAGTGTTGTGTGTTGTCAGGTAGAGGACTCTGCTTCTGGGTGATCATTTGCCCAGAAGATTCCTACCGAATGTGGTGTGTCTGAATGTGATCGTGAAGACTTGAAAATGAGGAGGTCCTGGCCCACTAGGGTTTGTCGCATCACGAATAAGAAGATATGTAATGTAGACTGATTTACTACAGTCTATGTAGCACATAAATTTCTTGTAAAATATTGTTCCACTTTTCTTAACCAAAGACATCGACATACTACAGCGAATTATTTTGAAAGTTTGTACCAAACCTTTAATCGCAAGAATACAGCGCGCAGTATGATTTAAATAATCGTGAAATCTTTAGATTCTGCTCACTATACATAATTGCTGTCTATTATGATCATCTGACGAATTAAAATGAAGCAATGAAACAAACATTATATCTGGTTGTATTTGATATGTCCTTTGTTTTTCTGCCAATGGCTGTTGTAATAATATGTTCGTTCACGCTGATAATTTGAGTGTAGAAACAATTCTGTAGTGAACTAGTTTATATCAGAACGTCAGTACAACCATAGTATTGATCTGGTGAAATATTTCCTGGAACAAAGTTGGAATATTCCCGTATTGTAACAAAGATTTGAGCCGCTTTTTAAAACTGTTTTACGATGATGGTGAAGCCCACTTAATGAAGTCTTGTGCTGATGTATAAGTATTACATTGTTATGTTTTCAACGAGTCACTTATAAGAGCTCTATGCGTACAGTATACGATTTATAAACTTGTGAGTAAGTCCGTGACTTCGGTGTTTGTAGAATAGTTGAAAATTGCTGAGCTGGAGAAGAAATTGCTTTTTTTAAGTAACACACAGTGACTTCTAGTTAGTTCATCTCAGATTCCGCCAAACATCTGCATATCTATCAGGCCGCAAAAATTTCTACATAATATTATATCCCAAGAGTGTATGTGCTTATATTTAGAACACTGGATGTAGGCTGAATTCTGACGAATTTTGCATGCTGATTGTTGTTACTTCCTCTGACAGAGATTTCCATGGATTTTTTCATTCACTCATAAAAAATACTGGAATATTATCTTAAATTACACAATACGACCGGTTCCTTCCTTACTTCATCCTATTTAAGTCTCAAAATCATGCCATCATTGGACACTACGTGACCAGAGCAGTTAAACTTTTCGTCACATAAATCAATATACTGGCTTCCGCTGCCTGATAACTTTTGAGGGAATCATGCACGATATTTACCACGTCATTATAATGTACTTGGCTTCCAAACCTGAGTTCAAAGTGTTTCTCATTTTGAGTAAGGAACAAAATCTCTAAACAGTGAAGAAGAGGATAGAATTTTTTAGTAACGCCCAGTGCTGTCACGTTTTGCTTCAACGCCTTTTTCCCCTTTCCGTCTGTCTTTAGAAAGGTAAATGTGTCTTTACATGTGATATTAAGGCATATAGGATGGGTGGTGGTAGAACTCCACTCTTCTTAACTTCAGCCATTCGTTAAACGGTTGTTGAAACATTACTAACTGACCCTTCGGTTTAAGAAAGCAGTGCCAACATCACTTTAGAGCGTTTCTCAAGATACATTATAGCCCCCGCTCTAGTAAGTAGGCGTAATCTGTTGCTCAGAAATATTGCTGAAAAAATTTATCACTTCAAAGATGGACAGAAAGAGCTCCTGCCCCCTAATGACGCAGATAAATAGAGCAGCATCCTGTTGGGTGTAGTGTCCACTATTAAAGACCGAAAACTGTTGCCCAGCTGTTGATATCTCATAACGTCAAATTACACGCTTTGCTTCACCCAAATGTTTGTTCCAGTTGGTTAACTCCAAAACACACAACGCAAAAAGTTATCATTCTTTGGTCGGTTTCAGATAACTCATTTCACAGAAAATGGAAATGCATGTAGGGTTGTCGGCCTCATATATGTCTCTTATATGACAATATATGAATTATGTATATGCAGTTGAGCCAAAAACATGAAATAATATGCACGCATAAATACTGCAGTCTGATATAGCCATCAGATCGTTTTGTTACTTCCACACTTGTGGCAGGGAGAGTTTGGAGAGTTGTGAATGGCATGGACTTTGTTTCAGCACGTCGGATTACGTTGATCATTTTTGCAGGAAATAATGACATTTATCCCTCTCAGTTTTTGATCTTTTGTTTGCGGTAGTGAACATATAAATAGGAAGCAGTTTCGGTTCCTGTTTCATTTTTAATAACTACAGAGTTTCAATATATTATACATTTATTTAAAAAAATACTTTGTAATTTAATTTCCTGGGTGTGACAGACGTGCACAAGATTTAGGAGCTTGGTGGAAGTAAGAGAATGATGACGGAATTTCCTACTTTCCGTCCGTTAAAGACTGAAGTGCATAAAATATATATTCTCACGTGTGTTTTGTTTCGTATGTTTGGCAGTATACTACGTTATTCTGTAGAATTTAACTAATTTATTTTGAAATAATTTCCTAAGGGAGTATTTATGTTGACGGGAGAGAAGTTAATATAAGTGGCATACTGTGTTGTTGGGACAAAGCTCTCTACGCAAATAAATTGGTGAGCTGTGTTGGCGAGGAAATTCTACATAATCTGGATGTAAATTCGTAATAGTAGCAGGAAATGGGTTATAATATTAAAATACAGTATATCTACAACGAATATCACATCTATTTTTTTTATGTTTTGCTGACCGTGCATCTCAGTATAATCTTAGTAATTGGCCAACTTAATGCACAAATTCCTGTTTTATAATAAGTTTATTATATTCCTCTACATGATTTGAGCACTATGTTCTAATCATCAGGAGGTCAAAGTTGTATTATACAGCATCTGGTATCATCACACTCTGTAGGTGGCCGTCCGGTGCACAGGTTGAGAGAGGGAGAGTGAGTCGTCTCTCAACCTGTGCACCGGACGGCCACCTACAGAGTGTGATAATACCAGATGCTGTTTAATACAATTTTGACCTCCTAATGATGATCACACAGTGCTCGAATATCATGTAGAGGAATATAATAAACGCATTATAAAACAAGAATTTGTGCATTAAGTTGGTCAATTACTAAGAATGTTTCCTCGTTATTTGGGTTCAAGTTGACGATTATCGCTTTCGGTTTTTATGTTTTTAAATTTAGGGTAACTGCACGTGCCATTTGATGTGATCCACATATAAAAGACTCAGAATTTTGCCTACATAGTTTGTCTATGTTTTTGTAATAAATCTCGCTTTATGCACCTATTAGTTCCTTTAAAGACATTAAGCGGGTTTTTTTTAATAACGAGAATTAGTTGTGTTCTTTGTGAGGAGGAGACTGATTTTTACTTAAAATGTCCTCTGCATTAGCGCTGTTCTGTCCTGAAAACATTACAATACACAAAAAAATCAAGCATTTAGATTAAAACAGTCGGATGAGGTTTGTGTAAGAGTATGATGAAATATTGCAGCTTGCAACATTGACTCCTCTGTGCAAAACTAGAACATTTTTGAGGACTGAAGGGTTACAGTTAAGCTATCTTATCAGTCAGTTTCTCAATACATTTAAAAATAAACTTTTCTCCTCATGGATGCATGTTGTTTGTCATGACGTCTACTTTGCACTTGCGGTAACCCTGTCAAATCTCTGTTGTCCATCTGCTCAGAAAATCCACAGGGGTTTCCTGAGTTTTACCAGTGCTTCTACGCAAGTTCTGTGATATCTCCTTCAAGGATGTCTATGCTGTTCTGTCATCCCCACATAGCTACATTAGCGGATTTCATTATTATTTGTAGTCCAATTCTAGAACAACGCCTAACTGTAAAAAACTTCAGGTCCCAAAGACCGTGTTTAGTCAAAGGTATACAATAGTTTTGGACACTGACTCATGTTATCTCTTTGATTCACAAAATCTGCGTTATTTGGATTGGTTGACAAAATGACGAGCATTTGCTCACTCACTATTCAAACAGTGCAGTGAAATATGTTAACTCATTTTACACATACAGTCTGCTTGTGTATAAATGGTCACTTTAAACGCAGCTGTTATTTTAACCTCTGTTGACTAAATATTGAATACAAATCTTATGTTTATTGGACCGTGCATCATTTTAATAGTTGAAGAATAAAAAACCAACTTGATGTCACTTGCTATTTTATTTCACTTCTTATGTGCTCAACATGTTTCGGAAATTAATATATCCATCATCAGGAGCTTGCGACTATGCTGTTGAATTACCACATCCGTCGTTTTATTCTCGGTTCGTTGTGTGTTGGAGATTTGGTGCGGCTGGGTTTGAGTGGTGTCCGTGTTGCGGGCTACAGGCAGGACACTACTCAAACCCAGCCGCACCAAATCTCCAACACCAACGAACCGAGAGCAAAACGACCGATGTGGTAATTCAGCAGCACAGTCGCAAGCTCCTGATGATGGATATATTAATGTCCGAAACATGTTGGGCAAATAAGAAATGAAATAAAATAGCAAGTGACATCAAGTTGGTCTTTCATTCTTCAACTATTGATTAGAAAGATTACCGCGGAGTAAAAACAGATTTTAATTTTTTGCAGTAGGTTATTGACAAGTGCAGATGGAAAAACTTTCAGTTGTATAGCCATAACAATATGAAAGTGTATGCCCTTAAGAACTTACGACATTTTGCACAGGGAGAACTTTTGTACCCATTATTGTGGTAGTAGGTTTATGCTGATAATTTTCCATCATTGGTGGTAATTCCTTTTCCGTGTTTCAGTAATTGCACACAAACATAAATCTTGTTTCAGATGTATTCACGCGTCTCTGAGTAACAAAGAAAAAATAACACATAAGATAATACATCTGACCTGTTAACACTTTCGAATGTAGAAAACACAGAACTCTGCATCTGCATCTGCTTTCCGTAATTCCTGTCGTGATTTTCAACGAAGTAGCACATAAAGTCAGTTAAGACCCACAGCAGCAATGGATATAAAACAGATGGCCTTCTTTTTTCAGTATAGTTGTTCTTGGATTTATTTTTTTAGTAAAAAAGTTACTGTCCTAAACTATTCCTTAATTCTTCAAACTATTACTGTTTCCAGTTAGTATAGGAAAATTTCCTACAAGTTCACACTCTTGATTTTCATACAGGATGTGAAAACAAAGCGTTTCTATGGATTCTTGTAGCTCAAAGGAACATTATCGCCCATCAGTGTACGATGAACATGACATGTTACCCAATTTGTGGTTCCGTTTGTCCGGAACAAGATATCACTTGACTCTGACAGTATTATGTCTGTATCCCTGTTTCCTTTTATGTCATGTGCAAGTCACATATAGACTTGCCCAGGCACAACTGCACACATGTCTGTGTCGATTTGATGAAATAACTTCTAGATGAGTTAAATTATGCCTTCAAAAAACACGGTACTTGGTTTAAATTGAGTCCAGTTTTTAGAAATCTTTGGAACCAAGGAAACCGCTGAAACCTTAGCTTGTGATCACGGATAGCAACATAAGTTGGTTGTGGTTCTGTTTCTCATTTTTGTTCTACGAAGCAGTTTGTGAACAGATTCATCAGTCCTACCTTCATATGGTACGAAATTCATCGAGTCGCACGGTCAACGACTATATGATTATTTTCAATTTGATGACTGTTCAATATTGTAAAGTACTCACGGTTTTATGTTCTGTGCCTGCAGCGATTATTTTTTTGTCGTTTATCTGACCACAGCAGCTGTCTCGGAAGTTTTACCATATACCATTGTTGCATCTGCATGTGATTAGATTCCCCCTCCCCCCCCCCACTTTTTCTGTCGGCAGGTCAACTTAACTCATTTCGTAGAAGAATCTCGAAGGGCTGAAATCCAGTTTCTAAGCGGGGTTCACAACTTCCGAAAATATTTCTCCAAAAAAAGTGTTTTCTCTAACACTTTCACAGTTTCCCTTGAAATGCTGTGTTCCAATTGCACAAGGAATATGGATTCTCCTACCTTTTCTTATGTTCTGTTAACTACTTGAAAAATGGTGTCTTTAACAGCTGAAACATAAATTCGAAATTTTTTCTTCAACAACATGAGTTCTACGACATCGCATGCGTTGCACACCAGCCTCCAAGTTTTAAAATATATATAATTTAGGGTCTTTAAATGTGTGGAGATTTTCGGAATATAAATAATTTTTATTTCGACTGTTTACTTACCCACTTGTACCTAGTGCAAGGCAAATACAATTTTTCTTCTCTTATTTTCGTCCAGCAATGAAGTGATTGTTCAAAATGTTTCAACTTTTCAGTGTATTGTTCCTTCATACGGCACTATTGAAGTATAATCCATTATTGTTTAAGAAATTTTTACCCGAGTTTTTTCCTCCATGACATAATTTTTTGACTACCGAAGCAGATTAACTCTCTGCTCAACTTAACACATTCATTATCTCGCTGAAACCATTTGAGATCCGCAAGTAATAAGCGCACGATTCATCAGCTAAGTTATCAGTAGCAGTAAATCAGGGACACTGCGGACTGTCACAACTCCTGACGCGGCTGTCGTATATTTTTGCCTGACACGAAGAATCCACTTGTGTACAGAGAAACTGAATCGTCGTCAGTCAATCCTTCAAGGCTTATAAGCTTGCACATCAGTGTTGAAGTCATTTATACTAGCCACTTACTCTGTGTCTGTGTTTCCAGGTACTTCGTAACGGCCCTAACATATTGCAATTTAGAACAGTCCAGTAAGAATGAGGGCATTTATGCCTCCACCACCTCATATGCCTCTACGGCTTTCACAGGGAAAGCATTGCTTTTAACTTCTAGGAAAACACATACATAGTATATAATGTTTCTTTTATGGTACCTATGGGGCCTTGTTTGTTATATTCATGGGTCATAAATTGAAGAACTGGTGGGCTGTTACGATGTGTTTTATGGTACCCGGTACACGTTTGTTTGGTTATGGCTAAGAAAATTATTTCGGTTATACGTAATACGTGTTTTGAATAAGGAATTGAGCTGTCTAGAAGGCTCATCAGATGATATTAACATAAGGACAAAGTTTTCTTATTGAAAAATTATCAGTGACGCCATTTATTTTGATTTCTGTAAACATCATGTCTCGTAACTGTTGTATTTAAAAGGGTAAATACCTGACGCAGCGAATAGAAACCCAGTGACAATCTTTGTGTGCGCGTTACGATATTACTCCATTTTGGTGCCAGAGTTCAGATAGCGTATAGTCTTAGACTGCACTATTTTTCAAGTGGTTTAAAAGCAACTCCGTGTCCAGTTGTGTAGAATAGGAATCAGTGTGATCAACCGAAATTGTTTAATTCTTATTACATCGCAGTCGTCCCAAAAGTGCAACGCTAACTGCAATTGAATTGCTGCGCTGCTTTGTGATTTGAACAGGGGAGCTTATTGCCGGGTTCTGTATCTCATTAATGTTCTAGTTACATTAAATTACTTTTTTAATAACTTGATTATTTTTCGGGTGTAATTCCTTACGCTGTTGTCTAATAGTGGTGTTATTTAGTAAATGATAGAAATTATTTCGTGTGATGAAATAGATGTTTTTCGATAAAGATTTTGATGAAATGTTATGTTGAAGTGTAAAAGTTAGGTACGTTTTGAATAGTGTAAAAAATTTCAAAATACCATGTATACATGCCTAGATAATGTATATGAAATATTTACTTTTAACAAGTTTTGACGTCGTTACGCACATGTTGGTTGTCTCTCTTTTAATCTCTAGAAAGTGTTACGAAAGCTTATCCTGTTCGCCAAATTCCGGGCCTTATTATTGCAGTCAGGAAACCTTCTTTATTAGGTGCTTCAAACTGTGGGTGTTTATGACAGAAAAATCATGAATGGAATTTTAAAAAGGGTAAGTTTTAATACTCTTTCAATCCACAAAGCGGAAGCAGAGGACTGGCAGTAAAGTTAGAGATGCGTCTGTGTGTGTCTGTGTGTGTGTGTGTGTGTGTAAGTAAATAGTGAAAGTGGCAAAGACCATAAATCCCATCTTTATAGTACAACAAATATGACGTAAAAGTCTTCTAAAGATTATCACCTTTCAACATCTCCTGATATTCGTAAAACTTCGTGTCTTCTTATGAAACATTTTTGTAAGGTTTTCAAACTTCCCTGCAAACTTTTTGACAAAACAAATTAAGGGTTTTTCTGAGACCCTTCCTTTTGTAGGATTAAAAGTTGGCGGGAAGTTCGTGGTAGAGTAAAGTAGACTAGGAAACTTAAATAACAGCAATGAATGTTCTTTGTTTCTCTTAAGAGTGTGCAGTAACCCAGCGCTCTAACATTAAGCTTTTTCGTTTTGTTTGCCTTGCGGTGATTTGCCTATTTATATTCATTTGTGCTTTTTTGTATTGTTAGAGAATAGTGCACAGGTTGTATTTGTTTATATTTTTTATGTATTTACCCATTTATTCTTTATTTAACATAAGCCTTACTTACTTACCTTCTTACTTACTCCATGGAGCAGAGTCCTTCTTGAGAAACTAACCGGTTTTCAGATAGTCAAGAAATTCCCCTCATTTTATGGAATCCAATGGTTCATTACCGCATTCACAACTTTCCCAATCCTGAGCAAGTTTGATCCCGTCCATAACCACGCAACCCACTTCTTGAAGATCCATCTAAATATTATTCTCCCATCTACGTCTGGGTCTCCCAAATGGTCTCTTTCCCTCAGGTTTCCTCACCAAAACCCTGTATACGCCTCTCCTCTCTCCATATGGCTACATATCCCACCCATTTGATTTTTCTCGATTTTATCGCCCGAACAATTTTGGGTAATGAATACAGATCATTAAGCTCCTGATTTAATATAAGCCTTATTTACCAAAATTGTTTTGTCCATTAGCCAGTATAGAGTAAGTTATAAAATTCTGTGGGTGAACCGCTTGAATCCGCAGAGTCATTGGTCAGGTGTTCGAATATACAGAATTACAGTACGAAGGCCTACAATTCCGGTGTTTTTGGATTTAATGTTGACGTCGATTACATTATTCTCCTAGCTTTCAGGTTCTCAGGTTCTTCTTAGGAAGGACAAACATACCGCCTACTGTCAGACGATAGTTACGCTTTTCAAATATAAATGTTTAGTGTCGTCATTATCCAAATCGGAATAACCATGTTCCCTACAAATTCCAGAATCGTGGTTGATAAATTTTACAGATGTTTGCCCCTCTCATTGTCATATGAAACATTACATACAACCATGTAGCCAGAAACGTCCAGCAGTTCTGCTCATTGCCCTGCTATGTTTGACAGTTCATACTTCTCAAAAAACATCAGTCTCTCATTTATCTCAGTAATTAACCAACTCGATATATAAAATTTTTGTTTTACAATAATTTTATTTCATGCCTCTACATGTTTCGAGCACATGTGCTCGAAACATGTAGAGGCATGAAATAAAACTTATTGTGAAACAAATTTTGTGCATCAAGTTGGTTAAAAAGATAAATAAATTATCATTTTTATTGTTTTGATAAGGATATTGTAAAACCGGTCTAGAGTGAAGACCATATTTAAACTATGAGGTTTGAGGCGACAGGCACCTAAACTTGGGTACATGTGGGCAGAGTTTGAATTAATTGTAAAATCTTACTCCCCATTGCTTTGCGGTTACTTAAAAAGCGTAATCCCTGAAGCAGTTTCTTGTCCTGTCTCTTGCATAAGCTAGTCGTATAAGTAGAAAGACATTTTTTAAAATACGTGTTTATTGGATAGTGTATTTCTCATAATTTTGTGTTATAGCAACAGCGATTTGATTGGCCTATATTTCACACCAATTAATAAGAAAAAATTTGTGAATAGTCACAAATTTAAGACAGGTATAGCCAGTAGGTTTGTATTATATCTTAATGTTTGGCATTACTAAACAGAACTGTGAAAATGTGTGTCAGGATTTATACCTACCCCTTGGCAGCGACTGATGCAAATTGTGACATTCGAGCGTTTCGTTTGTAAGGCAGTAGGAGGAACAGGAGCAAAAAGAGTGCTAGAAGATAAAGGAAGATACCCGAGTGATGAAGGATATAAGGAAGAACAGACCTTTTACACTAAACTATGTAAATGGTGATACGTAATCAAAACATTTACAAATATTTAACATTATTCGGTTCTGAGTACTTTGTGGGGCTCTTAGGTTTGGAAGTACAAATATACAAAATATTCAAACGAAAAACACTCGTCCTTAGACGTAGAAATAAATTACAGGGCAAGAGAAGTTTAACTGAAGTGGGTTTTAAACAAGTTATTTGTAAATTTGTAAACAGTTCATTTGCCTCAGTAGAGCAAATCATTGCCGGGTTCCGAGCCATTTGTAGTGAACCTCTGGGCTCCATAGAACGTAAGAAATGTATTGACAAGCTAAGCGACTATTAGCTTTTGAAGAAAGACCCAGCTGCATGGAAGTAGTTTATACTAACTCCTACGTACGTCGATAAAGTTTTAACAAAATACACAGACTTTTGTGATATGTTTCAATTTCCTGTTACGGGATTGTATTTCGCTATCTGGCCCTGCACGCGGGATTGGGTCGCTAGAAGTGTCGGGGGTTTGAAAAATGTGAATTTCTTATCCACTATCAACTACAGCCATTTACACTCACCGGAAGTTGCAGGAGAAATTTTCTGGTACACATCACGTACCTGCCCCAGATATTTTGGAATAACTTGTTTACAGGTAGCAGTGCGGCTAGGGGCACTTGCAAGTCACCGACTACTAGCTTCACCTTTACGATAACGGCCTGACATCCTGAATGTCATGTGCACTGCAAGATGCGGTTACAATAAATTGTGTAAGATTTTCAGTTTCCAATTGAAATTTCATGTACTGTGTACGCACAGATTCTGTCAATCAATAGGTACGTATAGGATAGACAGCAATAAATACGGTTGTTATGCATATATATAATTGTGTAATTTGTTACTGATACAGATATGTAGGTCATTTAAGCGTCTGTTTCAACTTTATAGGCTATGAAGAATTTAGGGAAATTGGATTAGGACCGTGCATGGCGATTATATAAGGATTTTGATGGAAATGGATGTGCCTTACTTAACAATTGTTAAATTGAATTTTACTTTGCCTAACAACACTAATTGAAGTGAAGAAAGTATGTTGTAAATATAACGGAGAAGGAAACGTGATAAGGAATATTGGGGAGGTACGGAGTTCGAATGAAACTGCTATAACCTATTTGACGATATACTGACTTGTTTTCAGTAATTTAAGTGCAGAATTTCAGCTGTAGTGTTCATACAGCGCCTTTTGTGATGAGAAGATGATCAGGTGTTAAAATATTAGACTTTAAAATTAGTTTCTACCAACATTTTGGTAGAGCACGTTTGAAACGTGATGGCACACGCGCAGAAACCGGATTTGGTCTTTCAGCGAAACGGATGAGTCCATTTAAAATGGCGTGAGGGG
>Ga0123352_10013543_pt1 | contig 12940 bp, 7 predicted proteins | sample TergutLab28metaG_FD_89700 | JGI IMG/M metagenome (GOLD analysis project Ga0123352, IMG submission 89700) | Labiotermes labralis P1 segment gut microbial communities from Petit-Saut dam, French Guiana - Lab288 P1 | ecosystem: Host-associated > Arthropoda: Insects > Digestive system > Gut ... | reverse complement strand
AGGTGTGAAGTGGAACGCCCAGGTTTCGTCACCCGTGACAATCGAATCCAAAAAGTTGTCATTTTCGTCTGCGTAGCGCTGAAGAAATTCGCGTGAGGAGTCAATGCATTGCTGTTGGTGGTCTTCTGTGAGCATGCGTGGAACCCATCTTGCGCACACCTTCCGATATTCCAGCTTTTCAGTCAAAGTCCAACCAATGGTGCTTCGAGAAACCTCAGGAACCAAAATGCAGAGATCATCGAGAGTGATCCTCCGATCTTGATGCATGATTTGTTCAACCTTCGCGATTGTCTCATCGGAAATTGACAGTTCCCCGCTTCTTTCTTCATCGTGAATTTCCGTGCGACCAGCTGTAAACTCCCTACACCACTTACGGACGTTTTTGACATCCATTCATGACTCTCCATACACTTCCGTCAATTGGCGATGAATTTCGATAGGTTTAACGTCTTTTGCGTTCAAAAACCGAATTACTGCTGAAACTTCGCACCTTGCGGGAGCAGCAAGCAGAAGCTCCATTACAAACGGCTGCCGAGCCAAGACTGAGTGTCCTAGTGGGCAAGGCGACGGCTTGTTTGGGAGTGGGGGAACCAACAAACATAGCGGTGTGGCCAACAGTCACGCGAACAGATTCCCTGCAGCCCCAAAATTATGGAGACCTTACTTTTGGGATCACCCTCGTATATATAATACAACAAAAACATATGATTGGCTGATCACTACTGTACATTCAAGCATAAATAAATAATAAATAATTACGCGTAATTAATCCCATGAGATCAATGGCTCCTGGTGGAACCAGGGAAAGTTCATGTGTTTTATCACGAGGTGACCTATTCTTAGAGATGTCGCGTTTTTACAAATGTCATATCTACTCGATATGCTCTGGTTTTTGGCTATTCATGACCATCGTCCTATAGCTACTCTCTTGAACGTGTCTGCCCATCGGGTCTTCCGTCTGCCAGTTCTGCTTTTGCCCAATCTCACATCCCACACTGATATAGCATGGGTCCATCTGCACCAGTCCACTTCTGCCACATGGCCTCCCCATTTCCACTTGAGACTGAAAGCTACTGCCACAATGTCCTTTGTGCTGATCCTCTCCATTACTTCAGCATTCTTCACTCAGTCACTACATACAACATGCAGTTTTCTCTGTTCCATCTTCCACTGACAACTTTAGAGCATCTTTTCCTTCTCCATGAGTGACATTCAAGTAACAGTAGTAAAATCAGACAGGATAAGATAGGAAGTGATAGCAAGTGACTGTCAGCTTTTCAAGACAGGCTCTGATCCACATAAATTACTAAATAATGTGACTATATAGAAGTTCAGTTCACTGTCCTCACCTTCAGTGCTTTGTCACAGTGTGGTAGTGACTCCTGAACATCTTCCAGCAGAATTCCACCAAGTCCCTTCAAGTCATGTTGTTTCAACAAACGCAATAAACTCTTTCTATCCTTTATTTTGTAAGATGCTTTGAATATGAACTTTCCTTCAGAAGTAACTTCAATTTTAGGATTATTCACCAAAGCCTCTTGTGACAGCCACTGAAATCATTAATGTCCAACCTACAGCTACACAGCCTTGAGATAATCTTGTACATAAATTAAAACTACACTCAAAAACTCCAAAACCTAAAATTTGACACTATAAACATATGGGAATAAAGGGTGTTACATTTATTTGAAAGAATTACTGTTTCAAATAATTTCATGTGAGTTAAGTAAAAAATCATTTTTTTAAGTTTTCCACTGGCAAAGGAAAATATTGCATATTGTGTACTGTCAAATGAATTTTAAAATCACAGTACGTGACATATGTATCTGGTATTAATTATGCCAAATGGCATTTTAACATCTGGGAAGAATATGGAGATATGATATACTTAATAATTATGAGAATTATTCTAGGTGTAGAAAAAGAATACACTAATGCAAACAGTTGATTCTAATATACTGGAACCTACAGCTCAGGTTTATTTTTAAAACACTAGATTTTTGAAAATGGTTGTTTCACACAGTTCCAGTTAGTGAAACCAGTTTCCTTTTAACAAAACACTCAAATTAGGCTTTCCCTTGCATGAAGACAAAAAGAAAAGTATGTTAGGAACAAAGCTACACAATGAATAAGGTCCAAAACATTGAAACAAACTACTATGCATCTTGGTCAAAAACATTAAAAAATGTACACAGACAGTGTAGACCATTTGCCCAACACATTGTGCACTTACACTATACTTGAACCAAGGTCTGCAGAACTCATAAAAAGCACTTGCCATTCATCAGAACAGTCAACTTTAAAACTTACGTACATTCAGAATTTTACTTCTGTATGTTCGGTGAGTAAGAATTCAATGGAACTAACATTCTTCTTGTGATTCTTACTTTGGTTGCTTCAGTTTGTGTTTCAACCTCAAGTAAATCAACTGATACCTTGATTTCAAACTGTAGTCAGGTTGTGAACAAATGATACCTTACATAACACCCAACCATGACCACAAAGAAATTTCAAACATGTTGAGGATGTGATGCATTAATCTACTTCAGAGACATATATGCAGCAAAGTTCTGTTTTGGTGGTATTCTGTCACTGAACGTTATTTCAAAGTTTGCAATTGCAGCCTACAGTGACAACTGTCAATAAGTAACAATTTAGTATTGTATGCTTGCTAGACAAACGTTTTAATGACATGGTGTTCTACAGTGAGTTTTCCAAAATAACATGGCATCTACTAGCAAAATGGTGTAACTAAGCGGATCTCCTACATGCATTAAAAAGTTCTAAGAAGAAAGCTGCATGAATCTTTCACTGTGTTTTTAACACTGACCTGTTTTACTTTGGAACCAACATCCAATTGGTTGGTTTCATCTAAAATTTCATCCAAAGACAAAGGATGATCGTCACCTTCCTGATGCCTTGACCTCATGTATTTTACAATCTTTGCAAGGACTCCAAACTTGTATTGTGAGCTGCCACTCATAGTTTTATAACTGCAAACATATTAACAATAATCAGTCCTAGAAAGCAAGATTTGAAGCTACCACACTGGTGTTCATGGGGATTCTGAAGATGGAGGCAACAAGTTTCTCAAAAAATTTTGGTATTTATATACCAATCTGCATGGTGTCACATGCCAGAATATAAGAGCCTTCAATGTCCTCAAATTCTATGCAACAAACAGAACTTTAAAAATTAGAGAGAAAAAAAAACAGTTCAACATTTCGGAGGCAAAGATATAGGTGTTTTCATGAACATGAATGTAATTTTCTACCATCCTTCCTCCATTCGGCAAATTTGGCATAACAGCAAGCATGCCTATCAATAAGAACAGAGAAACTACTGTAAAGTCTTGAGTTCTGATGTCCCTTTCCTTTCTGTTCAGTGTAACATACTACCTTGCCCTGTCCTTACCCTGGAACTTTACATCTCTGATTTATCATGCCATTGGTACTTTCTGTGTTAAGTGAATTCCACAGACAACAAAACATTTAAAAAATTATGGCTCAACCAACACTCTCACAACAGCTCCTATTGAACAAAAATCACAAATGCAGTTTGCATTCAAAACTAACCCCCCAAAAATGGTACATGATCTTCATACTTCCACTTTTACTAACAGATGACTTACTTAACAACATCAAGTTTGGGTCCAACCGACAATGATGGTGGTTTTGATTTCTTCTTGAAGGATTCATCCTTCTGTGACTGGATGGAATCTGGATCTCTCTTCTTTTTCTCTACCCTGTAGAACAGTATCACAATTATATCTAAAATTGGGAACAACTGGTGTCTCAATGGGCTGTGAAAAAAGTAACAACACTGCCAAGACCTGGTGACTCACAATTTAGTCATGTCTCTTTTACAAACATGTTCCTAAAGGTGTTGAAGGAGCTAACATTGCATATTTAATGCACATATGTCCCTCATAATACTATACGGTTTAGCACTGGTAAGTCAAAGTCACAGCTATGTTCTGTTATTTCTCCAACAGAAGCAGCATTTTTGATTGAAAGGTTTCATGCAATCAAAATATGTCCATCATTTGTGTACTGACAGGGTTTCTCATGATTGAAACAACACTGAAGGTGGGTTACCAACACAAATAATGACACTGTGTTCAAGCAGTCAATGTTCCATGCAACCTGACAACCCAGACTTGCTGCAATATTTTACAATTAGTATGCATCACCTGAGCTCCTCCTGATAATATAAAAATTAAAAGACAAAAATTGGTGGAATATGTTACATACGTTTTTAAGTATGCTTGCATCTGTGACTTCTGTCTGTAACTACATGTATTGGTAACCCTAATCAAATACGGTCTGAACTGTATGAGATGTAAGAAGAAAGGAAAGCAAATGAGAATACACACACACCACACACACACCTTTCATTGGCACAGTAAGCAATAAATATTCCTATTCCTTCCTTAAGTGCCATCACTACCATCCAAATATGACCAGATATCTAATTTATATCAACAGAGTATTACCCTTCTATAACCAATCTGTTGCCAAGTCTTTATTTGCCAACACCTCAAAAACTGTTATAACCAAAGCAACATACATGAGTGAACATGCTAATGTAAGTGTAATACCTTCACATGTGTCCTATTCATACAGTGTGCAATGGAACCATACTGAATGTGTTGCCAACATTTATACACAAAACCAAACACTAATCATGCTTTATAAACCCATAAACCCAAAGCCTAAGTCTGGTTTATAAACACATGAAACCAAACTCTACTGAGCAAATTCGTGTTTTTGATGTATGTATACCGACAGTCATGAAAGTGTCTGTTATTAACACCTCGGTGAATTACGGTATATATATATATATATATTTCCCGTCCCCTCTTATACACGTCGGCAAGACGAGGGCTAACGGGAGGCAGAATGTATTAAATCATGCTTGGACGCTGACGTACAAATATTGCTTTCGTTAAACAAGTAGCGGTATTCGGAATAAAGAATTTCCAACCCTAAAGTCCTTGAAAATACATCATTTTTTCACTATTCTACATCAGTGCATTCGTCTTCTGCATACGCCATGCGTATAAAACACCAAAAATAACCGATACTGACCAATTTAAACAGAGGCAATATAACTGTTTACATGCTACCCTAAAACAGCCTAACCAAACTGAAAGAATGGTACTGAAAACGTGTGGTACCAACACAAAGCCAATTTCAGTGTAATAAAATGTATATCTACTAATTTTAAAATTCATGGCAAAGGTGCATGAAATAATCGTGCGAGTCAGTTCGAGGATACAATAACAGTGAACGAAGTACTTGCAGCTCCCTGGTGGTACCCAGGTTCTAGACTTAACCCAAAGGAACTGTTCCCATTATTTCGCTGTGTGTCTAAACACACTGACAATTCTAATTCACAGCCAAAAGAGAACTTGGTTCAACCTTAACCTGAAGAGTGGGGAACTTACGTTGGTGTTGCTAACGCTCTCTTCCTGAAGAGCTCCCGTTCTCTTAGAAGTGTAGGATCCATTGTCCTTTCTGTCACACGAATTCTTCCTTCTTCAGTATATCATTAAAACACGTCCGCCTGAACTACTACAATCAACAATAAACCATCCCCACCAACCCACTCCGCGCCACACGTCACAGCACAGACTATCCGTCACAGCTCGACAATACCACCCCACTATACTAGATGATCTGTGCCACACCACAGATCATATAAATTATCATCATGTCTGTCATGGAGTTGGGCCACTTGTTGGCCCGTTCCGGTCTCACGTATCTAGGTCTCTTCAGAGGTCTGCCACGATTCCTTCTGCATCATATATATATATATATATTTCTGTGCACTCTCCTCTGTCTGAGCCACTGATCCGTGTGTGATTATTTCCGTGATACAACCAACGGATTAGCGTGACACACCATGGGTTATAGATGGTTCCAGGTAACCGTGCTTACGCTCCATGCAGAACTGATAAAGAAAGCACAAGACTGATCGGGTCTGAGCATATCACAGCGAACAGAATCAGTCGCTATGCAGGTACAATGTTGTCCACTCTGGGACATCCTATACAAGACATATCCTTACTACAGCAAATCTGTAGTCCACAATTAGGTGCCACTTAGGCTGCAAAACTGTATTAGGATGCAACCAATGTTCCTTTTTGCATCTTTTTACAAGCACAATAAATTAACTGCAAAGATCCTTTCAGAATGTGGCAGAATTAAGACAGTTGAGGATCATATGAACTACAGCCACAAACAAATTAGGGGCATTACATTTTGGGTATTTCTTCTAACATTCACTTCCCATCTTCCACCAAAAACCTTAATACATATTATAAAACATTAACTGCTCATGTGAGTGTGCGACTCCCCTCCTCACAGTAAGATTCAAAACTGACTGCATTTGAGAACTTGTTGCTTAGGAAAATATATGTACCTAAGAGGAAAACCACTTCAAGAAACTGCATAACAGTATGATGCAAAGAGTGCAGTGTGTGTCACTGTTGCAGATCTGAATTTGCCTGTTGCTTCATCTCCATTGAAATCACGCTATACGTGGTACAGCTGCGTGTATTTTCCATGGTGACTATGCATGATGTAAATCGGACCACACAAACACGACATGGTAGTCAGCAGAAAGCAGATTAGTTGTTGCATTTTATTAACATAGACAGATGACAACTCTAAGTGGCAGAATTCTTGGACTGTTTTGAGGATGGAGACAGCAGATTCATATATTGGTACCAAGATTTTGATGTGCAGATTTCCACATTGCAGAGGATTCCCATATAGGTAAGGAAGCCAACAAGACTTGAGATACACTTATGATGGAGGCAGAAAGCTCATCCAATAAAGTGGCACCTACATATGAAACTACATGTCTTCCTACCAGAGATCTTGAATCTTCTTCAGAATCACTGTGAGTACCTCAAATCTTGCCCAGTGGATACCAGGCAGCTTTAATTCTCTGAACCGTGCATCATGATACATGTATGTGAGAATGACCAACAAGATGCACACTTCATGTTAGTGGCTGGACACCCCATGGATGCATGGTAAAATATTATATGCTGCATGTACAGAAATAACCTCCTGATGATGAACATTTATTTGTTCAAAACATGTAGAGGACAGTTTAATTGAAATAAATTAATGAGAAGAAGTGTGCATCTTGTTGGTCATTCTCACATACCAACGGCTTCTTTTCTTCAATTTGGACGGACTATTTGAGGAATAAGAAGGATACTCAACAGCCAGGAACACAGAAAGAAATAATATGAAGAAGGATAACATTACTGTTCGTAGCAATTCATGCTCTCATTAGAATTTTATAAAATAAATTACACTGTTCATTCATAAAATTATTTAAGAAAACAAACAAATCAATAATTACTTGCTATACACAGATTTTGTACAGGCGCTAATGTCACTTACCAAACATAATTACATTGTACAACCATAGATACATACTCCGAACAAAAAGAAGTTAATACAAGACCTGAAATGCAGTGAATGTTCTCATTTAATAGCACGTACATCCTACTATCTGTCAGCAATAACTGAATATTGGCACTACTTGAAACTCCACACTACCATGTGCATTTGCTGATGTAGCTTCATCTATGCACAGTAGTTCACTTTACATACGTACGATTGTGAATGTGCACGTCTAGTAAGAAAATGTACAGTTAACAACAAGTGAACACAGTGATGAGCCTAAAAATTGCAATAAATAATGAAGACGGCGGCAGAATTATGCAGCAAACATAAAATTTGCGCCAAAAGAACATAAACTAACAGGAGCACACTTTATCACTTGGATGCCAGTGAAGACAGAAGTACATAGAGAGCAAACCCACACACTCGCAGACTCACACACATGAAAGTTACTTAGTCATATGACATCACATTATCAGCTCAAGACACAAACTGCGAAGTCTGGCATTTACATATACAACTCGATAGCAAACAACAAGCTACATAATGGGAGACTTGGTTCTTTAACAACCAACTTGACCAAACCACCCAGCACTTTAGAAGTGCAGCTGGACAACAATACATCAATCATTTCAATCTTAAGCAAAAATATTTAACACAAACAAAGACACGTGGCAGACCTTCATACCAGTATTCCTTTCTAATCTGCTCAAACAACACAAAGCTTCTCAAAGCTTCCTACCTATGCTTCTATCTCCAAGAGAATGCCAGGCCCATGACATTTAATGCCAAAGCTTTTGAAACAACATATGTCCATCCATTAACACAAATGATGGGAAACATTTTCAAACACATGTGCCAATTTACTAAACCTATCACATACTGATCATAATCTTCCACTCTGTCTGCAGAGCTGTGGTCTTGGCATGATATGTTTCAACTTACACCTATTCCCTGGAATTAACCATCCACACTCCTTTTCCAACAATGCAAACTTTCAAAAACATCCAAGAAAACAAAAACCATTTCTCTAACCTTGTTTGTTTATGGAGGGAACTAATTTATTTATAAGCTGAAATACATGCTTCATCTTCCAAACTGTAATTGACAGTTCCTATGGCAATATATGTAAGTTTCGAGGTGGGTAATCAGTAACTTGCTAGGTCAAAATGTAAAATAGCAAAAGCTTGTTTTGGTCAAATAGAGCATAAACAGAAATAAACTCAACCTGGTTCTGCTCCACCAAGTTACTTTACTAATTTAAAACACAAGCATCCTACACTTGTTAACCAGAGTGGCTACAAGTGTCCTTCCTACCTGTTGCTAATGTACTTGATGCAGTGATTCATGAGGCAACTGTGTTCTAGACACTGGGTGAAAGAACAGTAATGACTGAGCTACACAACACTAAAGTGGTGCACTGTGCTTGACACAAAGTTACCTCTCTCACAACAATACCTTATCAGGCATCAGGATGATCAAGAGTAAAATGAAATAAAAAATACCACACATTAAAATCAATAAATTAACGTGGATTCAAACTGTCCCCCCCCCCCTAACCTACGTCTGAGGTATTGAATCTTCTGAACCTATAATTAAAGTATTTCTGTTTTAATTTCCTGACTAAAAGTGTTTTCTCTAAGTATATATTCATTCACATGTCTATGTGCACTGATTTTTAAAAGGTTACCATTCATATAACAAAAAAATGTAACTTATCTTACAAGCTTGCTTTGGGAAGAGTTACCAAATGCTTCTGGACAGAGAAAAGTTGCAGTTGCCACCACTCTATTTGTTGCCTGCCCATCCAGCACCTTCCTACACAGACATCATGGTGCCCATCATATCCAAACATTGTACAGCACAGCACAATATATCAGAGACTGAACACTGTTTAAGTAATTAAGCCAAGACTACTTCTTAGTTGGAGTTCCTCTCTGTGTCAGTCCCTCAAATCTCTTGAAAGTGTAGTTGATAAACACCCAATCCTTATAGATCACTTCTCCATCCTGGGGCAGTGGTGCAGCAGCTGTAACATTAAAGTGCCACAAATGTAGCCACACAGAAATATTTACACATTTTCAAGTCAGCTTTCAATTCCAAAATCGGTGACTGTTATAGATAAAATCTACAATTTATATGCTGTAAGAAGTACTGCAAAATGTATGGCAATCACAGGCACACTCCACTGAAGACAATGCTAAGTAAAATGGTGAGAATTTGCAGTGTCTTGCTACAACTACACTCAAGCTTACTCTTTGTATACATCTGGCTGTTAAGCTCTAGAAATATCTTATGTTCACTTTTCAGCAGGGAACAATGCACAATATATACTTTTTACATCCAGTTACAGGACATCTTGTCAGTAGAGACCATGTGTAAATAAAATGTTGTAACTTAGTCTTCCAAAAGATGGGTTACAATGATACCTTGAACAAAAGTCTGTATTACTACACTTACGTATTTCAAGTTTGACATCAGGGAAGTCATCAAAATTAGATGTATCATCAATAGAACGCACTTCAACAGGGATGGCAGCTGGGCGTTCACGTATGTGGTCCCAGTCTACGCCACGAAAAAAAGGTGCAAGTTTTAATTCATCCATGCCTCTTTGTGAACCTAAGCGCCGCTCTGCCTCGCAACAAAATCGTACTATTGTTTCCTTTGCCTCCTCTGAGATCGGAACCTCCGGTGGGAACGTCAACGTTTCTCGCCAATTCATTACTTTACGATACGTTTCTTGGGGATTCTCGCTGCAAAATGGAGGATATCCTGCAGAAAGAAAATACAGTGTTGCAACATTTCTCACTCACTGCCATATCACACCATCAATATATTTTGCACAAATATTGACGAGATCTGATCTGTGTTACCATACCACTTCACTATTTTTAAGGAATACTAAATGACACTTTCAATGACCTCTTTCAGCAATCCCTGTATAGGCCCTGAGTTTCAGAAGAATGAGGCTACTACACTTCAAGACAATCAGCACATGCAGGTAGCTAGGCTGTCAACCCTAAATGCCAGCCGCCTTTACCCATCAGGAAATATTCCTGGTATTCATTTATGTTAGAGGCTGAGTAGACCCCAGGGCCATTGTGCGGATGGAAGGATCACATCACTGAAAAATTCCAGTAACACCAATGGGAATTGAATCATCGCAGTGCCTCAACCAACTGTGCCACAGTGTGCCTTTCAACAGCATTAAATAACAGAATTACTGAATAATCAACTGGAAGAGACCCAGAAGAAAGCAGCTGCAGCCTAATTTTAGGTACTATGCTGCCATTTGTTTGGAACAATTTACACCTAAGTCAGAATAACCAGTCTTAAGACCAAGATTTCAACCTAGGAAATGGGGGTGTTAACCATTCAACCTTCATACTCAGTAAAACCTCAAAGTTTTGCACATTATTATCCCTCTGCAGTCATATCCCAGAAACACTATAATCTTACTCTTCACAGAGAGATTATAATAAAATTATTACAAATATAAAATATAAACACGGTGAATTTATCATGTACCGTGCAAAGTCAACAAGACTTCTTGCTCTTTCAAAATTTTTTTGCACTTACCGATGCAATGTGGGGAAAAGGGAGGGGAAGTATTAGTTAATTACATGGTATGTTACATATTTACACATGTTGTCATCCTGCCAAAGACATTCACGTCCCATATATAGTGTTTTGTGCATGAGACCAAGAAAGTGTAACATCTAGAGTGAATGCAACGCCTTTCTGTCCATATGTTTGTCTGTAATAATTTATACGTGTCTGGTCTCAGGGTAACAGAATCTGATAGAATGTTTTAAGATGCTCCACTAACGAAAACATACAAAGCACCCCCACACCACTCAAAAATCAATGCAGACACTTCTGTGGAATAAACTACATTACACTAATATATGATGAGGCCCTTTTAAGATAACTCTGTAACTGCAAATGTGGCTACTATTTTGGCCACTGTCCATCATATTAAGTTTTTCAAAGACACAACGTTTGAGAAAGTGGATCTGTTTTTTAACGTCAGGTGTAATAAGAGAAAGGCTCTACTCAGCTGGATCCAGCTGAGTGGACACTTCTAATCATTTATTTGTACATTCATTCATTCATTCATTCATCCATCCATTCATTGATCCATTATACCTACTGACAGAAGGAGTTCCACTTTTCAAAATCATGTACTGAAAACACTTTATACGATGTACAACATCCAAAATAATAGTCAAGTTTATTTTAACACATTAATGAAAAAACATTCAGATATGGCTTAAAACTATGTCTTTACACACACACTTAAGTTCATCTTGACAGCTGTCATGAAACAAAAAAATAAAATTATTAAATTTACAAAATTTGTCCATGCAGACATTTCATCTCCATACCTTTTTGGTTACATGGGCTTCTTCTGAGAAATTTTATGAAACTTCCAACTTTGTCTGACTGATTCTCTACACATCTGCTTCACTTAATTCCAATAACTTATCTTCATAAGCATATATTACAGCACAGACATTATAGTAAATAATCACACATTTCATGTATGTTCATAATTCAATGCCATATTTATGTGATTCAATCTCTTTTCTGATCTACTGCGATGTTACTTCACTTTTAAATACGCCAAAACATTTAGAGAAAACCCCACTCATAAATGTGATCCTTACAATGACACTAAACCAATGGAAAAATGTCCTCCATTTATGGCACCTTTGTTTTACGCACCATTTTCCTGGCAAACAGTTATTTCATAAGTCAGCATTTACTTGCACATGGACAAAAAATATGATATATTACATTACAAATAACATACCAATAAGCATTTCATACATGATTACACCAAGACTCCACCAGTCACATGCTGGTCCATAGCCTGTCTGCAAGAACACTTCAGGTGCAATGTAGTCAGGTGTGCCAACTGTGCTGTATGCCAGAGCACGCCTGTTTTTCTTCCAGCTTTCAGCCCTTCTCTTACTGTCCATTGGGCTTGAAGCTGTAACACAGCCGCAAAAATATGTATCAAAACTGCACAAAGAATATGAACAGAACGAGCATTAAAAAGGAATTTCGAGCAGAACCCATAAAGCTTACTCTCCTACTGCAGAGGAGGGCGACTGCTAGTACTATTGCTACTGCTACTGCTGCTGCTACTACTATTACTATCTTAATCTTCATTCACTCTCCTTATCTCACAGCAGTTTCGCTGGTTCTCAAAAGAGTACAGGTCTCCTCATTGACCATGCACTTCTTATTCAAAGTTCAGCCAAAAACTTTCTAACAATACCGCAGGTATCAAGAATTACTGCTTTCTTTATTAGAATATACAAAAAGGGCAGAGATTATGTAGTTTTAAACTTTCAGGTAGCTTGTTTGGAACAATGCCCCATGTGTAGTACTAATGGTATTATAAAAGCTATTTTTGTTGCTCTTGTTATATGGAACACTTTCTTTCTTTCTTTCTTTCTTTCTTTCTTTCTCTCTCTCTCTCTTTTTTTTTTTTTTTTTTTTTT
>Ga0123352_10013541_pt1 | contig 12941 bp, 10 predicted proteins | sample TergutLab28metaG_FD_89700 | JGI IMG/M metagenome (GOLD analysis project Ga0123352, IMG submission 89700) | Labiotermes labralis P1 segment gut microbial communities from Petit-Saut dam, French Guiana - Lab288 P1 | ecosystem: Host-associated > Arthropoda: Insects > Digestive system > Gut ... | reverse complement strand
TGGGTTAGAAATGTTTCTATGGTTTGGTTGGGTTGGTGAAATATATGTGTGGGGGGGGGGGGGGGTGAATACGTGCCAACAGAATAAATTAATTGGTTGTAATTGTAAAATGTAAATATAAAAGATGACGTTAATTAACAAAACGTATCGAAAGAAATTTGGAACACCTGATTTAGAGGAAATGTGGGCTGTAAGCCAGGGGTTCACATATTTTCCAAATATCTGGGAGACACCCTACAAGTTTTAGGCGCTGGATGGTTGACGTGAAGTAAGATCCATACTAAGGGTCCCAGAATTCTGGAATGACCTGTGAACCTGACTTTTATCTTGCGCGGTGCATGTCAACTGATACACTTCTGTTGTGTAAGGGGAGAGGGGACTAAAACTGGAGTAATTTTGTGAACACTTATGCGCCCCCTTATAAAATGTTGTCAACTAAGCGCCTAGGATTTGTACACCCCTGCTTAGGCTTGGAGAGGCTTGCGCTGATCGCGAATTTACCGTGTACCGACCAAATAAGAACAGAGGAGTGGAACTGATAAAAATGACAGTTTGCCTGGTGATGAGTGACTTGTAATACTTCATCTGTTATGCCATTTATTTCCATTGTCAGTTTTAACACAGCCATTTTACCAATTTCCTGGGCATGAGCTTTTATACGGGATGGCGCAAAATTCACTTAACACGGCCTTTCTATTGTTAATCTTCGATTGTCACGTGAATTTTGCGCCACTCTGTATATTGCGTCTCATTTTAGTTGGTGACACTACCGCGTCGCTTTTGAGAAGCCTCGGGTTCAAATGTAAGTCGGTAGACCACCCTACATACGGAGGCATTTAGTGATTTTCCTCAGCCGTTAGAGTCCAGGATACTACTTCATATTAAACAGCGGACACTTCCTCCTGCGTCCCTTCCAGTTGATTATTTGTGCTATGTAGTATGCATTGCCGAGAGGGTCGTTAAATAATCCATAAGTTTATAAGAAAATATGGGGACCGCGGTAGCACAGTGGTTAAGGTGCTGTGCTACAAATCGGAAGGTCGTTGGCTCGATTCGAACTGGTGTCAGTGGATGTTTCATTGACATAAAATCCTTCCGATTGCACTACGGCTCTGGGGTCGACTCAGCCTCTAACAAAAATGAATACCAGGAATGTTTCCTGGGGGTAAGGGCTGCCGGTGCGTAAGGCTGACAACCTTACCACCATCCTGTGCCGTTGCCACGAAATCTGGGAGCCCTAACTTCCTGGAACCCTCTGGGCCTGTCCAGGTCTGTAATGGGACTGATTTACCTTTTTTTAATAAGAAATAGAGGCGTATAGAAAAGGTGAACTTAAATCTTGATGGGGTGCTTTTACCCTCTTGAATGTTTCGACTCATCTTGTGTCATCATCTGGCCAACAAAAATTGTTAAGGAACGGGTAGTTGTACAGTCACAGTCGTAAGTTGCCATGACTTTATTAGATATCTCAGGCTTACAATAATTTTATTACACAGTTTTGGCATTGGTATTCAAATCCAGCTAATTTTGTCCGAAACTATACAAAAATTGCTTTAATAATTGTGTATTACCGTATTTTACTATAAGTTAATTCTAAAATATATTTAAAATAAAGCTGGTTCACATATTGTCCTAAAATATAATAATACAAATAATACCGTCGCCGGGATGATATTGTCACTTTATTATTATTATTATTATTATTATTATTATTATTATTATTATTACAAGATCATTTGAAACATTTGCCCAGTTTATAGGACAAGAATATTGTTTTTATATTAAATATAGTTGTGTTGAATGTTTCAATTATTCTCCAATCATTCTTTACCCCGTGAAGTCTAAGGTGAACCTGAAACATACGCGTATTTAAAAATTCCGTTCTTACCGCGCAGTAAACACACGCCGCCTCGGATTTAAAAACCAATCGGACAGTGCTGATTAAACAAATAATCTCGCTTTGTAATAATAACTATACAAAAAGTAAAAATGCGCTGTGTGGACAGAACGTATAATTTTCTTATGTTGAACGTGGTGGTTCGTATAGTAAAAACTAAGAATGAAAAGGTTAAACGTGATAGGCATACTGTAGGTGGAAGAGCGGTTTGATTTTAGCACCAGACACCTTTCCTCACGGGGGTTTATTTCCCAAGAAGTGTTGGATAAAGTTTTGGGTGGTTTTATAGATATTTTGGATATGGTTGTAACGCCCCTTGCCGGGAATCGAAACCGACTTGAAATCCTTAGCGCCTTGCTTTACCGCCTGCTTAGTGTTAGTAAGCATTCGTTTAGTTATCAGACGCTTTCACATTCGACTTCGCTTCCTAAAACTTACATCGGTTGATATAATCTCTGGCTCTGTTTGTCAACAGGCGTGTTGTTATTAAAGCTGTTTTTGGTCACCCCTGCGAGGAGTCTTCGTAATGCAGCACGACCCGGTCATCCATTCTCCGACTCTTTCCTCCACCAGTCAGACTCATGATGTAATAATTTCTCCCTGTAGCTATTACGGATGCAAAATCGCCCACGGACTTCAAAGGAAGCGGACAGCGTAGGTTACGTCCTAGTGGTTCTGGATCTGGGGTTGCATTATTGTGACCGAGAGAAATGTACGGGAGCTCCACGTCGTTGGTAACATAACTGTTCAGTTAATGACGAAGTGTGCTGGAAGGTGGCGTTTATTTAGGCGCTTCGATGTGAGATATCTGTCGATATGATATTGCACACAAAAGTACTTCCACTCTATGGAAAACAGTTCTTCTCCAAAAGTTAAAATGGTTGCTCAGTAGGTCAAAAACACCCATCCCTCTGGGGAACATGAAGGTAAATTATCGTGTTCACAAGATCCCACCACTGGATATTATACTAAGCCAGACTAATCCAATCTACAGCCCACATCCCCCCTATACCCCTAAGGCTCCGATGTGGCATCTTATCATCAGGGTTTTGAGATTAAAACTTTGTATTTCTCATCTTTACCATTTGTGCTATATGCGCCCTCCCATTTCATCATCCTGGAAATATTCGGGTAATATGAGGTGGAATGAGATGGCTCATGATGAGATCTGGTGGGTGGGTTTTCTTGCAAGCAGTACTGACTCGTCGGGTTCCAATACTGGAGTAGTAAATGTAGGTTTTTTTTATAAGCAACTATCTGTTCCTGTGTCCACAGCCCACGCAGTCCCATGCAGTCTCTATGTCCACTGCCCACTCAGTCTCATGCTATTTTTATGTCCACTGCCCACTCGGTCTCGTGCTATTTCTATGTCCACTGCCCACTCGGTCTCGTGCTGTTTCTATGTCCACTACCCACTCAGTCTCGTGCTGTTTCTATGTCCACTACCCACTCAGTCTCGTGCTATTTCTATGTCCACTACCCACTCAGTCTCGTGCTGTTTCTATGTCCACTACCCAATCAGTCTCGTGCTGTTTCTATGTCCACTACCCACTCAATCTCGTGCTATTTCTATGTCCACTACCCACTCAGTCTCGTGCTGTTTCTATGTCCACTACCCAATCAGTCTCGTGCTGTTTCTATGTCCACTACCCACTCAGTCTCGTGCTGTTTCTATGTCCACTACCCAATCAGTCTCGTGCTGTTTCTATGTCCACTACCCACTCATTCTCGCGCTGTTTCTATATCCACTGTCCACTCACTCTCGTGCTGTTTCTATGTTTATTGCTCACCCGGTCTCGTGCTATTTCTGTATCGACCGTCCCATCACGTTTAAGGAACGCTGCATTGTAGCACGAAAGTCTCATTCAAGTGGTTGGCACTCCTACTTAGTCTTCATGAGACCACAACTTTAAATCTCGCCCCGGTGCCAGGCCAGAAGGACAGACATTTTGTGGTTTCATTTAGTTCCTCCAGGCAATAGCGGGATAGTAGCTGAAATTAGTCCACGACCCCTTTCTCCCAGATCATTTGTAATTAATTGTTCGCTTCTTGTGTAGCGTTCTTCCCTGTATCCAATTCATATGTGCATTTTTCAGTACATTCTATTTAGGTCTAAGAACACAAAACATATGTCCTGGTATAACCGACAGTGTTTCTTAACACACCTACCAGCAGTAGGGCTTACAATATTTTTGCAGGGAATGTATCATGTTTATTTAAAATGCAGTTGCACACAATAATTCAGAAAATTAAAGGAGGGTTAAAAGTTTGATGCAATCGGAGTTATTCAAAGCGTCGTAAAATAAACCAACAGTAAATAAACTACACTCTACTGTTAGGTGGTCGTCACAGTTTAATGGCAGAGATGGAGAAATGTCGTGTCGCGGTACGGTGTCTGTTGCAGGACAAGGACTGAGGAAATCACGGAACACCTGTAGTTTGCTCAGCCTCGGGTGTTTTAAAGGAAGCGTTGCACATCGGATGAAGCATAAGAAACCGCGACGTGTATGAAAAAGGCTTCGCGTTGACACAGAAGCTGGTGTAACATTTGCGACATCGCACTCCGTGAATTTAGGTAAGTGGGCGATGAGCTAACTAGAAAACCTATCAGGAAGCGAGAGGATTACAAGCTGCAGCTTCGCCGATCGGTTTCGAGACTCAGTCTGCTGCGGACTGGTACCTGCTTTTTTTATTCATAACTTTTTATTTCGTACATGAGCTGTAATGACTTGTATGAACTTTACCATTTTTCCGGCCTGTTGGTTGTAACAGCATATTCACATACACAAACACACACACATTTCCTCGTGCACGGTGTAACCTAATCGTGTGTGTATGTGTGTGTGTGTGTGTGCCGAAGTTTTAACAGCCACATCACTTGACTGTTTGAATAATACGAGCAGCCGAGACTCGATCTTTGGATAAGGTAAAGTAGGTTTTCCGGACAAACTCACTCCCTCGCCACGCATTCATCAACGCCCAAGTTACTCAATGTAACTTTCTCCCTTTTAAAGTGCTCTGTGATATACAGCGGCTTTCGTCTGAGTTGCGAGCATGGGCTATCGGGGTTCATTTCGCACCAGGGACAGGATTTTTAATGAAGCCTTTGCTGTTCTTTAATGTTGCGCAGGCTAGATTGGTGGTTAGTTACCGACGTTTCCGGACGACCTGTCGTTCCCATCTGCGAGGGTCAAGCTTAATTGACTGCGTGACAACTGAAGGTGGGAGCGATAAATTGTCCCGAAACGTCCGTAAATACCAATCTACGCTGAGTAACGTCCTAGCAGAACGAAGATCTCATGTACAGCGGCGGAAGTCAGCAAGTCGCGCAGGAACTTTGGTCGTCATTGTAGTGTCCAGACCTGTTCTGTGACCAATGGGACTCCAGTCCAATGCGTACCGGGAATGCGACCGAGCGTGAAGCAGAAAGTGAGTGATCCAACTACAGCCGGAGTTAAGGATTTGTGGAGCTTTACCTCCAATCCCGATACGTCTTCTTGGCGCAATGCATATCAGTTGCGGGGACGATATAGCGTTTAGAACGCCGCCGGAAGGAGAGTCCGTCGTAAGAAACTGAGTCACATTGCTAGAGACAGTTTCTTTCCGTACTGAATCCGAAATTGCGTTGTCGTGTCCTGCTCACATCATCTAACCACCACAATCACAAACCTTAGACAGAAGAATCCTTCCCACGCCCATACACTGTTTTTTTAATCCACACATCTACGTGTGAGCCCCACAATGGTCTGTTCTCCTTCTAAGTCATAGACCAAAATTTGAATCTTTGGCAAGTTTTGCGGTTCATTAATGGTGCAACTTTGTGAGAAAGTTCTGATGTCCCGTTTAATTTTCGTGTCGGTTATATCACACCAATCTACATTATATTAGCGTGACAAATTGTCAGTGTGTAAAACAGTGGCGGTTTTATGTTTTCGGTCGCCCCAGACTAACCAATCCCCCCCCCCTCCCACAACTTGTCTCGTTTTTTACCCACATTTGTCTGCACTTCACTTCAGCATTTTTTTTTAAATCTCAGAATTTAGAAGAAATACATTTAAAATATGCAGTTAGTGAAACACGATAATTTTGATTACTTAATTTTAACAAAAAAATTGAAAACTTTTGGGGTTAAACCCCACAGTGTAACGATGAAAATATTCACTCTCACACTACCTAAAATGCCACCCCGGGGATCTGTTTGCTATTCTAGTGCCTAAAGCCGGCCCTGTGTGTAATAATTTGTTCGGAATCCATCTATTAGTTGCAGACATTAAAGTTTAGGATAGGTTTGTCCTGCCAGTATGTTTTTTGAACTTGATGCATCTCGTTCAAAGAGCGCGTTGGTGATACGGCTTTTAGAGTCACAGACTAGTACAGGCAGCATTCTCCAATGCGTTGAAACTGAAGTACAATATCAAGGTCTCTTTAAAAGACCGAAACGTCATGTAGACTGTAACGTAGCATGATATCACACTTCTGCATATCTACACTTATCATTAATGAAGAACAAACACTAAGCTGCCTTTCGGACGAGTTAAGATAGGGGCAAGAAGGAAGTTCATGGATACCTGATTCTACACGTACACGTCAAGCCATACAAGGATTGTATAGGCTCTGCGGACTGTGGCCTCTAAGTTTTGGATCTAGGTGGGCTGTAAAACCGCTCTGCAAAAAAAATTATGGGTTGCTCAGGGAGGTCCAAAATATCTGAAGTATTCATGTAATAAAACCAAAATGTTCACTAATGTTAAAGTTATATTTTCAGTCATAATCCATCAGAACTCGGACGTGTTTCGATCTATCTTGATCGTCTTCAGAAAGGTGCTTAACATCAGTAAAGCCTATATAAAAACATAGATGGGTTATGAAATACATTAAAACTTGTCCATAAAATGTTTGTAGATATTGTAAAATTTGTTGTAGCGGTGCAGAACTGGTTCGTGAGGTGTGGATGTTGTAGTGTTATAGATTTTTACAATGGTTCATACCAGGAGGGTGTGAAGTTATATTTTGGTAACCACCACGGTACTCTGAGAGTGTATCTACGGAAATTCTGAGTTTTGGAATTTGACACTATTACAGAATATTAACCTTAGTTTTCATATTTCCCAGGATATGAAACCATCTTTCATGTGATGGCAAAAATAAATGTGTAAGAAGGTCAAGTTGTTGCTATTCACGCCATGATGTCATACAGGGGAGCAGAGGTCTAACTCCGCACGTTCTCAAGCTCGGCACTGCATGGAATTGAGTGGCCGACTGCAGACCCTGCCCTCTTAACCTCCCCTTGAATGGGAGTCTGGGTGGGCCCCACAACCGGTCTGATCATTTCGCATAACAGAAAAATGTATTTCCCCTGCTGGGATTCGAAACCCGCGTCGTCCAGCTCGTAACCTGGCTGTACCCACGTGTCACCTGACTACAATATCTCTAATAAATTTACATTAGCCTAATGCTCGGCAGCTGCAGAACCTACCAAATGCAGACGGTGTGCTATATATGAATACCATTTAGCGAGGCTTTCACCGCACCCACCCTATCCCCCCCCCCCGCCTGCATCCCTATAACTAACAGGCTTGGACACCATAACGGAAAACTGATGATGATGGTCTGTGAACATTATACACTTCTGTGTGAAATAGAACGGACTGCACACGTCCTGCTGGCGCTGATGGTTTAATCCATGTATAACCTCAGGACAGGTTGAGGGTGAATGGGCAGCAGGTTTGCCCCAGAAGAAAAATCCCGCTCTACGCGCTGAATAGGTGGCTGGGTGAGCCGCAAAGCCGGTCTGGGCACTTCGCAGAAAGAACAAAATTTTCCCTATCGAAATTCCTCGGAGGTCCAACCAGTAGCGTAGTTGCTATATCAACTGCACTATCTCTGCTTTCAGAGATTAGACAACGCTATCATTGTAACTTCTGTTCTGTATGGGCGTGAAACGTGGTCCGTTGTACTAAGGGAGGCACATCGACTATCGAGAGTAGGGTGCTGGGGGTAATATTTGAGGCCAAGGGAAAGGAAATGGCAGTCAGGGTTAGCGCAGCTTGAATAATGATCGGACTGCATGCCGGACGGTCCGTATCCTGGCTGAGATTCGAACAGAGAACCTCCGAAGTACATATCAGAAGGGTTAAGGTTTGAACCCACATAGTACAGACCACTAAAGTATACAATTTCTAACTATATTTTTAGTCACACACAACACACTCTTTTGCGAATGTTTGTTATCTGGCAACCAGTTTCGACCTCAAGTGTAGGTAATTATCAGGGCATTGTACAAGAACATGAACGAATACAGAAACTAAGTGCCATGAGGTAGGAGGTGTTCCCCTTTGTATTAAAAAACATTAATAATGTATATACAATGTATAAAAGTATAGGCAATTGCAGTAGGCCGAAGGACATTTTAAAAACTGTGTAACTGCTTATGAAAATACTAAGTACAAGAAATTTATGTTCAAGTGAAATATGAATTTTGTATTTGTCAGCTGCGATACTTCTTAAAGCATGTGTTCCAAAATGGAAGTACCTTACGTGCGGTATGCTACCACTATCTCTTGATGTATGCGGATGTACTGTCGATTTAAGACTTAGAGGTAAATTCTTCTTATAGTTGAAATGTGGTGCAAAATTAATAAAATAAAATCTTCTTGAATTCTGTGTGTATGTACGGCGCTCTAAATGTACAAAATTGAAATTCCTGAAAAATTCATCAATACATAACAAATAAATATTACTTAAAAGGCCCGGAAATTAAGAATGTTAACGAAAAGCATAATCAGGTATTATACTAATAAGGCAACTTGCCATATCTTGTGTTTTAATACATGAGGAAATTGTTTACTTACGCTGTAAAGTAGAACGTAGATGGACTTATACAGTTTTCGGCAACGTTTCCTTAGATCCGGTGTGTGTTTAAATTCTAGTTGTCTGGAGATGATGGAGAGGAGAGGCTTATGAAGTGGAGACGTTGGTAAAGTGTCCTATCTTCTTAATAGAGTCGCAAATATTTTGTTGCACGTAACAGTGTATGCGTCGTTTGATTTCCCCTTGTTGTCTCTTCGAAAATGTAGAATTTTTCTGCTTCATCAAGTTGCCACCCCTTCTTGTCATAATATACAATTTGTTTCACAATAAGTTTTATTTCATGCCTCTACATGTTTCGAGCACATGTACTCATCATCAGGAGGTCAAAATTGTATACACAGCCTCTGGTATCATCACACCTATAGGTGGCCGTCTCGTGCACGGGTTGAGAGAGGACTCGTGCACGAGATAGCCAACTATAGGTGCGATGATACCAGAGGCTGTGTAATGCAATTCTGACCTCCTGATGATGAGCACATGTGCTCGAAACATAATGAAGGCATGAAATAAAACTTATTGTGAAACAAATTTTGTGCATCAAGTTGGTTAAATACTGAGATAAATAATGTACAATGTTCATGATGTCTTCATTTTTCCAAAGGAATGGCCATTTTCTAAAATATATTGTGAAAATTTAGAATTGTGATTATTATTCTTAAATGAAACAAAATTTCTTTTTATCTTTTTCTTTTCAAGGTACTGCCTGTTTGTCCTATATATGTCGTACTGCACCACAATCATTTCAGGTTAACTTACAAACGCCACTGTTTTGAAGATTATCTTTGTTATTAAATAGTTCCGTGGTTTTGTGGTATTGTTTGATGGAGTTTCTTGTTTTATATGCCATACGTAACGTAGTGTATCTGAAAAGATTGGTTATATAATAATAAACATTCGCAAAAAGAGTGAGCTGTGTATAACTGATACAGTAAAATATAAGATATGCCTGTGCGTATCATGTAACATTTTGGCGCGTGCGTGTTATCAGTCGGATGTGTAAACACCGCCGTTAGATTGTTGGATTGTTCCTGTTATGACTTTTCGGCAACAATATGTTCCCTAGCGCTGCTGACTTAGCATGTCACTGTCAGTAATAGAAAGGCAACAACACGCTCTTGCTCCATTATTGCCTTACATTTTGCTGTCAGCAATGGTTTTTTGGAGATTTTTACTTGGCCGGCAACAACAGAACATTCTTAGGTCTTCGTGAAAATTTTGCCAGAAATTTTTAACAGATTTGAACGAAATTCGGATTTTTTCGGCAGATTTCCGAAAAAAAAAAAGGTCCCCAGTAACAAATTTCACGAAAACCCGATCAGTAGGCCTCGTGCTGATGCAGTGGGACAGACAGACTGATGGACAGACATGAAGCTGATTTATGATTTTCGCGACTTGTCCGAAAGCGCCTTAAACGCTAGCATCGTGTAGCATTGCCTTGCAGGAAGCCCGGCTTTACCGGCAGCCCATGTGGTTCGTTATGTAATGTGTGTATAGCAGACCAAAGTAGGTTGTCGGGTGACGTAACATTACGTAAAAGAAAGGGAAAGTGAAAATGTCTTACGCTGCGGTGGCGGGGCGGCAAGAGGCCAGGATTCTTGTTTATTTCCCACTTGCTGGCGCAGGTAGGTCTTCCGGGACCCGTTCGCTGCCTCTCTTGTGTCATATGCCTCGCTTCATTGGGCATAGTTCACCTCACGCCTCCACTCTCGATGGCTGACCTACAATCAGCGTTGAAACTGTAGGTTACGGGTTAAAATAATTCATAATGAATTACAGGGTTATTTTTTCAAAAGCGATAGGCCATATGCCATGTTTCCGTCACGAATTGGGTCAAGAAATGTGAAAGCCCTTAAATTTAAATGTTTGCCCTAGAAACGCAGATGAGCACAGGTTATATACTCAATTTAATGTTTGCCATCCCGAAGTGTTTAACACATACAGGGTGGGCCAAAAGCAGTTATACATTATATAGTTAAATACTGTATACCTACTTTTGGCCCATCCTGTATATAAATATACAATGATGTGTCAGTCAAACACAACGAAACTTCATTATGTTTATTATTGTACTAGGGCAACATGTTTTGATTCTTATAGGATCATCTTCAGGCCCTTCTACGATACAGATCCTTACTTAGCAATGTTTAAAAATGCGCTGTGGGATCCCAAACGCTTACATTCTTGATAAAACTATGTATAAAATGCGTGTGTCGTTTTGTTCTTATTGTACAATCCATCATATGTACCGGTTAAAGTTTTAGAAATAGGTAACCTGATTGTACAATAAAAAAAACGGTATTTTGCAAGTGTTTGAAGTCTGCTAAGTTGTACTGAAAGCGACGAAGATATTTATCATATTTTGACAGTTTCCTGTTCTTAAAAAATATGTTGCAGGCTGTTGTTATTGAAGTAACAAGTTACATTGTTTAGCCCAGTAAAATTTCCAAATTTTTACAGCTTCTGAACACCTGTTTCTGAAACTAGAGTCGTGATGTTGTGGTTATCATTTTTTATTTAACCTGGAAATGTCCCTGCTGTCAAATGTCAGCCAAAATATCCGTTATTCATATTGCAGATTTTTGCTTTCCTCGGTCCGTCGAGGCGAATTCCCGGTTACATCCTTAAAAAGGATCATTGGCGTCACCACCGTGTCTTTCAGAATGCAGTAACTACAGACCATTCTATGTTATATAACCATAGAAATTGTCACAGCGTACTAAAATAAACGAATGAACAAACAACTACTTGGAGGCATAGCTCCTGTCATTCTTAAACTCGGCATTAGGTTGGATGAGAAGTCAGCTTCACGCTCTGGCTGCTTTGCTTTCGACGAAAGAGGTGCGCTCCCGAGCCGGTCAGGACGTTGTGGAGGGAAATATCTTGATGCTGTCGAGAATCGAACGAAGATTTCTCGGTCGTCAAGCCAATAGCCCATCCATACCGACTACGATTGATGTGCGGTTGGAGGAATTAGTTTTTGAGACAATGAAACGGAAATTTGTTACTGGCAGAAACTGTGTTAGGAGTCCGTATGTAGTGGAAATTGAATGAAAGGGAGGCGAACTGCTGATTGTCAGTTCTGCCATTTGAGCACAACATATCCTAACAACAGTAGTCGATACGCTGTCACACTGTTGCGTCCCACAGACGCCGCATGTCCTCTTCTGGTCTGTTCCGACTTCATCACAATCTTTCAGTGATGTCTCTGTGTTTCCAATTTCGACAAGTCAGTTCTGTCAGTATGTTACAACGATTGACCACCTCTCCCTACTTTTTGTTACCCCATTTACCAATCAGATGTTTTGCCTCCGTCAGTTTTAATAATAATTTGTGGCTTTAAATTCCTGTGCCTTTTTGCGAATACATTTGTGCTTGTTTGTAACTTCACCTGTTTTCTTGCATACACTAAGGGAAGAACATTGTGCTGAGGAAGGCCTTGCACCCGAAGAGAGAGAGAGAGAGAGGGAGAAGTAATAGGAGGCTGGTGAAAATTACATATTGAGGAGCTTCAAGACTTGTTCTCCTCACTAATTATTAGCTTTATTAGGGTGGTCAGATCATGGAGGATGAGGTAGGCGGGGCACGTGGCACACGTGATACAGAAGAGCACTCAATACGGTTTATTGGTTGGTGCACTCGAAGGAAATAGTCTGCTTGGAAGTCTGAGGCATGAACGAGAGGATAATATTAAAATGGGTCTTAAAGTAATAGGATTGGCAAGCTGTATGTTTTTTGTACCGTGTATTGTGATACAATTATGTAATGTTGACCAACAAAATGCATACTCTTTAATTAGAAAAAATAAAATAATTTAAAAGTATGCATTTTGTTGCTTAACATTACACAGGGTGAGTCTCTAGCTAGAGGCCCCAAACTGTTGTCTATAAAAAATTATGTTATTGAGATAATGACTTGAAAATATATATACACATACCGGGAACGATGTAAAATAGGACCTGCTCATAATCGACCCTGAAACTGGTCTCCTTTCACATCCAAGCACACAGAATGCGTTTCTCCAAATTCTGCAATACTTTTCCCAAAGTGTCGACGTTGACGGCTTGACTCTCTTGGCGTATAGCGTCTTTGAGTTGTTCGATTGTGCGGGGTGTATTTTTGTACACTTTGCCCTTCAATAGGCCCCAAAGAAAGAAGTCGGCAGGCGTTAGATCAG
>Ga0123352_10013540_pt1 | contig 12942 bp, 16 predicted proteins | sample TergutLab28metaG_FD_89700 | JGI IMG/M metagenome (GOLD analysis project Ga0123352, IMG submission 89700) | Labiotermes labralis P1 segment gut microbial communities from Petit-Saut dam, French Guiana - Lab288 P1 | ecosystem: Host-associated > Arthropoda: Insects > Digestive system > Gut ... | reverse complement strand
GTTCTGACAGTGATATTAATGTGTGAGATGTGAGGTTCTGACAGTGATATTAATGTGTGAGATGTGAGGTTCTGACAGTGATATTAATGTGTGAGATGTGAGGTTCTGACAGTGATATTAATGAAGATTCAAGGCATCTGGAGTGCTGTACTTTATTAGCTTGTATGTTTTTCAGGTTGTGGATACAGTTCATTAAAAAAAGTGTATGAACAGATGTATATATTAGATTTATGGCACATGATTCACATGAACCAAAGTTATTTGTGTTTAATACTGCTATGCTGTGTCACTTACATTTTTATCTCACATGATTTCAGTTTGAGGTTAGGTGTTGTATCACAGCAGACAGAAGACCAACTTCTGAAACTGGATGAACAAGGGTTGACCACCCATTACAAGGTGGGCATTATGTACTGCAGAGCAGGACAGGCATCTGAAGAAGAGATGTACAATAATGAAGAAGCTGGACCAGCCTTCCACGAGTTCCTCGAAGCAATTGGTCAGCGAGTAAGGCTTAAGAGCTTTGATAAATACAGAGCTGGTCTTGACAACAAGAGTACGTATTAAATTTTGCAGAATGTAGCATGAAATGAATGAACTTGCACTGAGCTTCTATGCTTAATAAAGAAACTTTGGGGGTGAATTGCTGGTATATGCATTGTTCAGAAAGTAACCCACACCAGAACTGGTGTGAATTTTTAAGTTTTTACAAGAAAGGCATAACTTATTTGTTGCATATCTGCCGACAAATTGGAGTGTAATGTTGGTTCTTGATAAGTTTAGTGACATGTTTTTAGCTGCATAGCTTACATAACTGCAAGTGGTATGATGAATTGTGGGTTATGAATTGTGATGGAATTAGCCTGGAAGGGGTTTAAGGTTGTGTTTGTATAGGTATCTAATAAATGTGTCTGTTTCTAGCATTATCTGAATGTATGTCATGATTTAGTGCAGTTCATATGTGAATGATACTGACTAATCTCTGCTCCTCTTTTTTAGCTGATTCTACAGGCCTTTACTCAGTATATTCACAATACCAAGGCTGTGAGATTATGTTTCATGTCTCTACACTTCTTCCATTTACTCCAAACAACCGTCAGCAACTACTACGTAAACGTCACATAGGCAATGATATTGTGACCATAGTCTTCCAAGAGCCTGGTGCTCAGCCATTTACACCAAAGAATATCCGTTCACAGTTCCAGCATGTCTTTATTGTGGTGCGTGCTGTTAACCCTTGTACAGACAACACACAGTATCGGTAAGTAAGACTTGGCCTCATTTCTGTAGTCTTTAGCATTAGAGTAAAATGATTATTGACAGATACTTTTTTAATAGCAGATGTTATTTTCCTTTTCTTAATTAAGCTTCATGCCATGACTCAGATGGTTAGCCTGTCACTGCTGAGGCCAGGGTATGATCCCAGTCTAGTCATCATGGAATCTGTGGTGGACAAAGTGGCAGTAGGACAGATTTTTCTCCTAGTACTTTGGTTTTTTTCCTGTCAGTGTCATTGCAAAAGTCATTCATATTTATTTGTGATGCTTTATAATTGTAGCAGTTAGCAGCACTCCTAAATAGTAACTAATATGCTGTGATTGTATGAGGTAGTTGTGGCACAACTACATGCAGTTGTAACCTTGGCAGAAGACAAATTTGAGCAGTCAGCTTTGGATGTGCGTGCTTGATGCACAGGGAAATATCTCCCAGCATATGCTAGAGAGAAGGCCGGGTGGGCCACAGAACCATCGTAGATGTACAGGCTAAGAGTAAAATCCCCCTCTGGGATTCAGACCCTGGTCAAGCATATCTTATATTGGAGCACTGAAATGGTATGGTCATATTAAATGAATGAGGGAGGGAAGCTCGCAGAAAAGTGAGTTACACTGACCACTATCAAGATAAATATTGTTGTTACATATATATGAGTTTGAGATACATATTGAATCATTTTATGGATAATCAAAATTTTCAAGATGGAGTCTTGGAGAATAATAGATTTCTGTGGAAAATGAAGATGGTGAAACCATGAAGGGAAAGAGCCAAGTTGAAAGTGAAGAAGAAGATTAGATAATGTATGAACAAGGAGGCTTGTTTGAAGACCAGCTTTTTGTATAACATGAAGTTTGTTGTGTCCCCTTTAATTCCAGTATTTTGGTTTTTGTTCCTCACTGTTTTTAAGTGTGATGGTGGTTTGGGTTTAGTGTTGCAGTGAGCAGATCAAAGGAAGTGCCTGTTTTTGGTCCACCAATACATGAGGGAGCAACTTTTCCAAAGTCAAAAGCATTTTCTGAATTTCTGTTAGCCAAAGGTAAGTTAAAAAGGTAGAGTTAAAGTTGAAATTTTGTATACGGTAGTAAAGAAAAACAGTATTGCAGTTAACAGCAAGGTTATCACACATGCACATGTATTGCGGTGTTTGTGTCACTGAGAAGTGTCTGTTAAAATCAGTCTCTCTGCCTCTGTACTGCACTGTTGTTTTTTAATCAACATATTTAGTATTTTAATCTGTTAGTTTTGCTGTGGTTATCTTGCATGAGTAAAGTGTTAAGCAGGTTTATTCACTTAAGTTGTTAGCTTGTGAAATTGGTGTTTTGGCTAAACTGTGATCTTAGTAGCAGCCTAAGACATCTTGAAGAAACGGTTTTTGTGCATATCACAATGACTACTGCGCGTGTGTGTGTGTACTGAAGTATGATGCAAGCAGTAACACTGTAGCTGGACAGTAAGGGTGAATAGACAAGAGAAAATAGGGGCTGGTTGACACAAGCGGAAGAAAATCCCAGAGCAGCAAGGTTGGTAGTGCATTTCCCTTTCACAGGTCACATATGTTACTTGATTGTAAATTTACAGGCTGCAGACCATCTGCATGTAAGCTGATAATTACAGTGAATAAATGTTTTGAATCAGTGACACACGGCCCTAACTCACAGTGATGTGGTAAGAACTACCCATTACTGGAGTGAGCATTAATTACTAGGTATAGGTCTTCCAACTCCCATTTTGGTTTTTTATCAACAACTGCATCAGTGACTAGGTGTTACTAGAGAGTACTAGTTTTGTCTGCTCCGTTTAATGTGTTTAATTTTTTATTTATTTTGTTTTACTTTTTTTTTTTTGTTACAGTTGGTAGTAACAGGTGGGTTTTTTCTCTGATGTTTGTATGGTTTGCATTGTTCATAAATTTTATGTTATTATGTTTAGTAATCAATGCGGAAAATGCAGCCCATCGGTCGGAGAAGTTTGCTACTATGGCAACGCGCACACGACAGGAGTACCTGAAAGATCTTGCCAACAACTACACCACAACTACTGTAGTTGATCCAGGACAGAAATTTTGTAAGGCTTCATATGTCTCTCGGTTGTTCATTTCTTACTTTGTGTAAACAATATGGCAGCTAGATACATTTGGCTGTCCTTCACACCATTTTTTGTATTTGGCATGATTTAGTTTTTAAGTATTTTTTATGTAACACCAAAAAGAGAATAAGAGGTGCTTGTTCATCTGTCATATCTTTCATCTACCTCTGAAGATTATCATCACTGGGGTTTGGCACCATGAATTTGGGTAGATACATATCACTATTTCAGAGGAACTTGGTGCTTCTTTCTCCTAGATAGCTCTTGATCCCTGTTCTCACCTACCTTTGCATGTGTGAACTTAGAAGTCAAGAAGACACTGATTGAAGCAGTATTTGTAATAACACGTATTTGTTTGATACCACAGTACTAGGGATTTAGTTTCTGTGACCCACATAACCATCACTTCATGTTGGTTTGCTAATTGCATAAAACCTAGTCAACTTATCGGCCTGATGACATAAGTTGGGGCTTGACCTGCACAGCAAATGGGCATTTGTGCATCACCAGCTTGAAATGTGACAGAACTATAAATGGAGGTCATGATCTCTATGACGCAGATTATTAAGCCATACTGAATTCTATGTAGTACCTTCTTGGCATGTATGGTGGAAAAATAGGCTCCACACTTTTCCTGATTATCAGTGAAGCTTGGCCTCATCTCAGCAGATGTGTGAACTTTTAAGAATAAGTACTGGTCTGCAGAAAATTCTTTGTTAATCCACAAAGTGCCGACTCATGATGCTGAGTTTGATGTGTAGTGTACTTCGAGTACAGCTGTGATTATTGGGCCAGTTTTATTTATACTGTAAATTCTCACCAATTTACTACCATTTTTTAAACTCTTATCCGGATATGAGAGAACTTCTGCCTTTCATTTTCAGGAAGACAGTGCGACAGCTATTGCTGCAAGCAGTTATGTCCTTTGTTTAGAGAGTGTTTAGTGACAAAATAATGTATAGGAGATTGTGGCCTCATTTGCCAAATCTGAACCCATGCAATTTATATTTTTGGGGCATGTAAGAGGTTAAATAATAGTCCTTGCTGTGAAGATATAATGATATTAAAAAAAAACATTCAGGATGCAATGTTTGCATTTTCACAAACTGCATGTGGACATGCAGTAGATCGTGTATTTGCTAGATATGACAACATGTGAGTTGAAGAAAACCATTTCCAGTACTTCGTCAGGTAAATAAAATAAGTGCAATTGTAATATTAACCCCAGTACACTGAACTGAACTAAAACACTTAACTAGATCCTGACTTAGGCATAATTGGAGTAGTAGCAGGTCGTGGCCAACTTCATGGGTTATATAAAATAATGATTATTTATAAATGCATGTCCAAGAGGGAGGGACTATCACCTGAAGACTATGTATACTTCTGTTGAGTATTATCCCCTCGTTTATCTGTTTAAAACAGTAGTGTGTGAAGCTGTGAACTCCATTATTTACTGGTATTTAAATTTTTGAATAAGATTTTACAACATTTTATTACGCGTTGTGCTACGAACTCCTCAATGGACACACTACCTGCTAACCAGTCCTGACAGCCTTCCTGCAGCCACGGCACATTACCAACACGTGTTAATAACACTTCGCAGTCGTCAGCTACTGAAGATGGGCACATGGTTGCCTGAAACATGTTGAGCAACTTGTAAAGGAGAAATAAATGATAACACGAAGTGACATCTAGTTGGTTTCTTTTCCATACAGTCTTAAAGCATTATGTGTTAGGAGCAGTAAAGAGTCAGTTTTGTTGTAATTTTACTGGAAGGAGTAGTTGTTAACTTAATCACATATTTCTATGTTAGTTTTGTGGCTGTTGCAGCTATAATGTCGTTTAGTAGCAAGAAGAAGGAACGTGTCAGACCCCGTTTTCTCCCAGATGCACTGCAGAGAGGTGCTATATCATGGCAGGTGGTGCTTGATGATAGTGGACAGGCAGCACTGGTTGACTGTTACCTTGGTATTTCAACAGACACGTTAGTTCTTATTGAGGAGCGGACACGTGAAATTGTTTTCGTCATGCCTTGCAAAGCTATTTTGGGATGGTCCACACAAACAAACAGGTATGAAGTGATCGATTTACAGAATTCTGAGACCGCTGTACAGCTTTTATATTAGTATGCAGTTTGACATATTGATATTGACATGTCACATCAAATGGGGGAAGGTCTGTGGCCATAAAAACTGTGTGTAACCACTTAAAAAAAAAGCGCAGTGGTATCACCAACTGTAACATCTAAAAGCCTTGCATTTTTTCTATAGTACTTGAAAGTTGAGTTACTTTTCAGATACAATGAGACTTTGTATTGTTCTGATTTAATTTTTTCACATGATATTTTGTTTCTGTGGTCCCAGTGAAGTACAGTTAATCTAATATATTCCCTGTAAGTGCTTTTCTCACAGATAACTTTAGCCTTTCGTAATGTACTGAAAGTGTTGCACTGTACTGTGATTCTATACAAGAAATAAAGAAGGAAAGAAGGTGCTGTATAAGTCATGTCAGGTCTGTCGTTCTACCTGGGGCAATAATTGAAGCAATTATGGAGTCTGGCAGTGCAGTGGCAGAAACAGCATTCTTCTGCTACACATTGTATCTACCTGCCTCTGTGATTACTTCATTTATCATCATAAAATATTTTATGTTCACATGTACTCCTGCACTTCATTAACTGTAAAGACTATGAAGCACTTTAATAAACACCACTCATTCAAGCGCTGACGTAGTTCCACCCACACAGATTTCATGTGTTCACTCTGAACTGGATGGATATACAAGCAGGAAAATGACGTGATATAATACCAGGCTTTTATCTGTCTTGGTTTGGAAGAAAGATTTTTACCTTATTCTGTTCAAGCCTGCGAGTGTACCACCACCAAGGAGAATGCACAACCATTAACATGCGTGATGGTGACCGTGATGAGCTGATGGAAATTGTTGTTCGCCTTCGAGCTGTTACTGCAGGTTGTGTGGCACAAGAACTTACTTTGCGAAGAAATTCCATGGGGCAATTGGGATTCCATGTTCAACCAGATGGAGTAGTGACTCAGGTTGAAAGTCTTGGCTTAGCTTGGCAAGCAGGTCTTCGTCATGGTGCAAGGCTGGTTGAGGTGAGTTCGCACTCACGAATGTTCCTTCTTATCTGTGTTACGTAATGTGCTTGATGTTACTGTCTGACTGCTGACTGACTGACGGACAGACATACATATTGTGCTTGGTAATGCTTAGTGAGTGAGTGAGACATTGAGTCAGTTACAGTTGGGTTGTGTGGTTACTGGGTTTCCATTGTTGTGATAGAGCTAGAGATACGAGACATTTGTGACAGAGTGACTGACTGTTAAACCACACCTTGATTTCCATGTTTCCAATAGAGTTTGGTTAGTGTGTGATGTCACAAGCCTGGTTTTCATGATTGGTGCATGTCTGTAATTATAGCAGAGTTTGGTGTGTGATAGAACTGCCAGATTTGACAGGATACAGCAGGGATTGGTTTGTGAGTGATGTCATGACATTGAAGAAAGTGAAAGTGTTGTTGTAAGGAGTTCAGTTATTATGAAGCAAGAAATGATCAGTGAAAGATGCCGTAGATTAGGAAGTGAATGTCGTGTTACCCTCTCATACAGTGGGGAAGGTTGTAATTCTGGAGTGCAGTGTTTGAGCGTTGTACTGCTGAGACTAATGTTACAGGGGATGGAAATTTTGCCCAGCTGCTATGGGAATATAGTGACCCTTACAGAGATATTTGTTTCCAAAATGGGATGTGGAAAGTGCTGAAAGTTAGGTGTGTTATTATTGGTTTTCCTTTTTATTAATGTGATTGAGGTACAGCTGATGCCTTAAGCATTAGTCTTGTGAAACGGATTTATGTCAGTTTATTTTGTGCTATAGTCCAGCCATAACTTGGCAGAAGTTGTGGCACAAATATATGTAAATATTTCAACTCTTCTGCTGACAACCTGTTTTTGTTTTCAGATTTGCAAAGTGGCAGTGTCAACATTATCTCATGACCAGATGGTGGACCTTCTAAAAACATCCATGATGGTAACTGTTACTGTAATTCCTCCATTGCCAGACGGTTCTCCAAGAAGGTAGGTGTGTTAATTCTGAAGGTGTTCGTAAAGAGGACATTGTAGAGAGAGATTTTGATCATGTATGTGTATGAGTGCCAATGTTTTCCCTGTCCCATCCGTATTTATTTCCAACTACCAGTTAGTTTGGGTAAAAATATAAGAGAAAGGACACTAAAGGTAAGATGCAGTGCTGTCTTTGTGCTGGCTGTGGAGGTATATGGGGGAACAGTTGTATAAGTGCTTGTCTGGATGCTGCTTTTTACGTATGTGAAAATAGAACAACGGCATGTGTTGCTTTTACATCATTTGTTCATTCTGTCCATTATTATATATTAAAAGTCTGGTAGCACCAACAAATGCTCAGTTCTAAAATCTATGTTAGATTGTAGTATTGTGCATTTGTTGATGTTACTAGAGTTTAACACTGACATTATGTTGTTCATGTATGTAACATACTAGAAGTTCAGGATGCTGGAGCTAACAGGTGTGCACTAAATTTTTAAAGTTTTTTTTGTAAATGACTTCCAGCAATGGAGGAAAGAGGAAAGGTATGATGTCAGAAAGCTGTCAGCAGAGATTGTTTTGGGTTAACATGTTGTACAATACACATAAGTTCAGAATAAAAATTAAACGATGCAAATGACTTTGTGCATCCCTCTTTTATACTACATAATGACAGACTTACAAAATCTGTCATAAGTTTGTTACTTCTCTATAACTCTTGAATCATTTAACTGATTTTTACTAAACTTGGTGTGAACATTACACCATTTTAGGTCATTCCACCTCTATACTTATGCACTGCCATACAAGTAGTGACACCAAGAATATACTTATTCCTATTTCTGAGCTGCAAGTGACTTAGTACCATGTAATATAACACCCTAAATTTGGGTGTGGTAATGCTTGTAGGTGGAGCCGGCATGTGTTGAAAATGCTTACTGTATTATAGTAATGTATATAAAATGTTGAAAGGATAAATGGGAGAAGGTGTCCCATTAAGTGTACATAATTGTAAGCTCAGATGGAAAACTGTCCCCCACAGTGGGCATTTAAACTGAAATGTGTTCTGGTCATACCAGAAAGGTGGTGGCTTTTGAAAGGCCATACAGTAGAGGTTAACACAGCTTGAGGCATACAGTAATTGTGTGTATATGAAGCAAATGCATTTTATTACCATACAGGGGCTGCACATTACAAAACTGCCGATACACATTGAATAACTATGAAGGTGACTATGAGAATGTGTCTGGTGGAGGGGGGGATGAAAAGTTGGGCCGTAATGCAGCAGCTGCTGTACCAGGAAAACACAGACGTCTGTATGAGAGAAGTTTCTCTCCTCCTCGATCATCGAACAGTTCCGGCTATGGGACAGGATCTAGCAGCAAATCGTTTGCTGATCCACGCTTTCCAGCCAATTCTGAGGTTTGTATGAGAGAGCTTTTATTAACCCCTTCTCAATAGCTGTGTTGGCACATGCACATAGGAAAACAACTCTAGAAATTCATTTCATATCTTCAGACAACAAAGAAATTTACTGCATTTGTAAGACATGCGACATAATGTCTGTTTTATTTTCAACACAATGCTGTTTATTTCATAGTTTAATTTTTTTATGTTCAAATAATACCTCTTCATTAGCCACGTGCTAAAACTTTATACCCACCCGTGAATGGTAGACTTTGAAGTAGAAACAAAATATTGTGCTTGAGTGGCTTATTGTTAACACGTGATCACCACAGCAGGCACGACCATCGGTGCAGAACTTTTGCCTAACTTCCCTAACAGTGACTTGTGTCTGTTGCAGACTGTTGACCTTACTGCAACAGAGAACCATGTGTGAGATTAGTATATGTCTTGCTACCTTGTGTGACTTAACCAGCATGCACTGCATGTTTTCATTAGACTAGGACTTTGTTTTTTGGAAATGAGAATATAAAGATCTGTTCTTCACTCCTACTAATGGTGGTGTGGGTCAGCTGCTCTGATTTGATCTGCTGCCTGTGCAGAGAGAAGTTTGGTTTACACTAGTCCTTCAGTCTCACTATTGTATAATTTTGGAAATTGAATGCAGTTGATAAAAGATGTCCTCTTGTCTTTCCCAGGGTACAATGACTAGTTCATCTAGTGGTCATTCCAGTGATGATCGATGGTACGAACTTCTGGAACAGCCTGATCCTGATATGTCGGTGATGGTCCATGAATCCCCGCCTCCTCCTCCTCTCCCTGCCAGACTTGGTTCAGGCGGCAGCAGTGCCTTTCAGCAAGTGCCTCCCAAACAGTCCCAGCATGGCAGCAAGGTGCCATTGCAGGCAACTCATTCCTTGCCACTCAGTGCATCAGCAAATTACTCTCTTCCCCCCACTGCACCACCAAGGTACAATACAGGTGGTGAATATGAGTCACCAACACACCATGATTTCAAGCTTGGGGAGAAAGTGACCTGTCTCAAAACATCTATGGGGGAAGCAAGACCTCTTCCTTTGCCTAGACCTGCACTAGACTACCTCACAACTAGAACACCAAAGGTAAGGCAAGTTTAACTATGTGGGGCTGTGATTACTGCTTGAACATTAAAAGGCTCTATATTTTGTCAGCACATTGTATTTAAGTAATGCACATAGTCTGATCAGAAATTCATGTTATCGTGTTTTGTTTAATGTTACCATTTGTGGTCTGGATGGCTACCTTCCACTCATTGTCATGGGCATGTAGACCACAGCAAATCTCTGCTGCTGTGGAAACCCCATGTCTGATATCTGACCAGAAGTTTCTGGTTATGATTGGGTGGGGCTGTAACAGTAGTGGAAGTATGATGGCATACTCTCAGATCCAAATCAGAAACTTTATTGATTTTTGCCAACTTGTTGAAAATATATTTAATCGCAGTGAGATTTTCCTTGATATATCAGAAGTTCTGTGTACTGAATTTAATGCTGTAGCGTGTGAGTTAACAGATAGCATCAACCTGTGAGTTCTTATCATTTTATTTATTATTTTACAGATTTCTGATTATTCTGGCCACCCGCATGCTGGTGTTGAGATGGTGAAATCATCCAGTTTGCCACCTGATTGTGTCACTCTTCGAGGACTAGCTGTTGGTGATGGACACTCAACTGACACCAGTTCTACCAGTGAGCGGCTTTTTGGTGCACCCAGTGAAGGTAATATCGCCAGTTCCTATGTAAAACACAATACATTGTTTGTGCAGTTTACATTTAAGGAAATAATAATAGGTTATTTATAAAAGTGAAAAACTGATGTGTCTGGGGCTTGTAGCATGGATGGGGGAGCTGAATAAACGTAATACTGTAAATAGGCCACACCCCCGTTTGCAACAAGTAGAAAATACTGAGAAGTTTATAATAATGTGTAGAAGAATTGAAGTGTACATGTTTGGTGTAAACATAAGCAGTTTGCATTATCATGAAATTCAGTGTGGTGTTTTTCATTCATTTTTCCTACCTCATAGTTTCAATGATCTGACATCCTGCTGCATGGAGACACTTGTTTTTTTCAATATGCAGGTTGTCTGTTTCAAAATGAATACCATCCATCCCGTTTGGTATCACACATACAAACAGCCATTCATCAGATATACCCAATCCTTCACACACACACACACACACACACATTCCAGAGCAAATGTATTTTCTACCAGCAGCCCCTCTCCCCCCCCTTCTCCCCCTTTCCTCGCTTGAATTATTGTCAATTTTTTTGCCGTCTGTGCATGGTTATGACCTCGTGTTTGGCAGATCATGTGCACACTGCATCACAGACACTAATATGTGATGACAGCATAGTGCTTGCTTCTTCACTGCAGTCTGCACTTGTATATGTGAAATGGAGTGGAAGTTGTGAAAATTATGAGTAAGTTTGTTCTTGGAATGTAAGGGGTTTTTAACCTCATAATGAATGAGCCACACTATTACCAACCTCATCATAAACTTTTAACATTGCCAGCAGTGAATTTGAATGACATAAAATTATCATATTTCTGAATTCCATATTTAATACAGGGGAATCTAATTTGGACATTCTTAAACTGCTATCAAGTGTAACTGTTGATAAATGTATTTTATAGATGAGCTATCTGCTGGGAGCAGTAATGTGTCCCCTCGCCTCCGTCGATCTACGAAACACATTCAGAGCAATGGTATTGCTGGTGGTGGGTCTCTAACTCCGACCAGTGGTAGCAGCAGAAACCAAAGCCCTCGTCTAAGGGACACTGGTGAAGCTAGATTAAGGCCTGGGGTTACACCTCGCAATTCATCCAATCGGAACAGTGCAAACTTAACAGGCAGCACATTGCAAGAAGATCTGATGAGGCTTATAAATCCAGATTACATGGCAGAAAGAGATGAGAAGGCTAACAAGGTGGGTTCTTATGAAATGGTTTTGTAGTGCTGATAAAGTTTTACTGTGGTACTGTCACTCTGATTCATTGAAACTCATATCATTTACCTTCCCGGATGAACGAGAAAACTGTGTCCCATAAAATGTACACCCATTTTGTCTGAACAGGAACACACAGTCGCATAGTGGGCATTTAAATTGAACATTGCTCTGGCCGCAGCACAAACTGAACATTTTAAAGGTCATATGTTAAAGGTCCATGTGAAATGCAGGTATGATACAGGCAGCCCTCATTCAACTTTGTCCTAAACAACATCGTGATCTAAGATTGAAAAGTTTTAGTGTTAAAATATTCAGGGTTTTTTTGCCAGGGTTCATTAACATTTTAATTGCTGGGAGCTGGCAGGATCTGTAGTGGACAGACTATTGATTATTTTAATTAATTCTTGTAGGAAAATTGCTCTGTTCACTGTTGTTTTAGTGTATATTGTGTCAGGAATGTGACTCCAACATTAACAAGGAGTTGGTGTGTATGCCAGCACAGCATATTGACGTCTTTACACACACTCTGTTCATAGACTAAATATATATTCCTAAGTTCTCAGTACATATATAATATGTGCTTAATAATTATTAAGGAATAATGTATGGAAGTCTTAAAAATATTTTTATATTATCCCATCACATATCTCAACACTTATAATTATTTATTATAAAATATTTATAGTAATGTGTGGGCTCAGTCAGTATAGCGACTGACTAATGGGCTGGACGGTCCGGGATTGAATCCCGGTGGGGATGAGATTTACTGCCCGTCCAGACCGGCCCTGGGGCCCACTCAGCCTCCTGTAAAATGGGTACTGGGTCTTTTCCGGGGGTAAAGTGCGGCCGGGGCGTGCTGCTGACCACTCACCCCCTTCTAGTGCTGCGGTCATGGAAAAGTAGAGCTCTACTCTCTACCCACCGTCTGGGCCACACCGGGCCTGTAACGGGATCACTTTACCTTTTTTTTTTTTTTTTTTTATTAATTTAAAGTTTTTGTCTGCTTTTTTTTTTTTTTTTGGGTATTTTAAAAATTTTTTTTTAAAGTTTTTAAAATTGAAAAAATTTACTCAACTGTTAATATTAAAAATTTAAAAAAAAAACT
>Ga0123352_10013537_pt1 | contig 12943 bp, 8 predicted proteins | sample TergutLab28metaG_FD_89700 | JGI IMG/M metagenome (GOLD analysis project Ga0123352, IMG submission 89700) | Labiotermes labralis P1 segment gut microbial communities from Petit-Saut dam, French Guiana - Lab288 P1 | ecosystem: Host-associated > Arthropoda: Insects > Digestive system > Gut ... | reverse complement strand
TTAGTAACTTCAGCCTTAAGTTCTTAAAGTTGTTGTAGAGTTTGGCTTGTTGGGCCGTGATTATTTTCATTTTATTACCGTGCAATGTGATAACAATATTTATTAAAACCAACTAGTTGCACATACTTGTCAAACCATTAAAACCACATTATCTGATTAAAATGGATTTAAAATATCTCCTTACATTTTAAATCCATTTTAATCAGATAATGTGGTTTTAATGGTTTGACAGGTATGTGCAATTAGTTGGTTTTAATAAATATTGTTATCAGCACTAATATTTTGCTATTAATGTGCCTTAAGTTTTATGCTGTACATGTAAGCAGGAATTTTAAGAACGGGTGTGTCAGCTTTTCTGTATAGTGCCATAAATAAAGCGGTTCTGAAAGCAACATTATTTACTCGATTAAAAAAAGGCACTAAATAAATTAATATGTGATTTCATTTATACTTCCGTCATGCATCTGGCAGAAATTAATTGTACTAAGTATTGGGCTAGGCGCAGTTAGAACGCGGGACAAATTGTTTTTGAAGTCTGCAATGAGTTACCTGTTTAAATGATTGAATATTCGCCTTGTTGCTTGTGGATGGCATTAACGTAGCTTGCATTTCATTGCTTGGACCAGTACTGACCAACATGCGGCTCTCGAGGAAGGTATATGTGGCCCTCAGTCACCACATACTTTCAATTATACAGCTTAACAAACATACGAGTAATGTAATAAACTTTACGTTTTTTGAACCGTGCATTGTGATAACGTATGTAACAAGTTTACAGAACATAATATGGCAACTGGAATAAACAGCAACAAAATAAGTGCCGTGGTTATGTAAGCTGTGTTCCAGTTAATCCAACGCCCTCTCTCCGATACAGGTATACACATGAGCGGCTCTCGGCCGAGTTCCTATGAACGCTATGACTCTCTAGTCGTCCAGACCGGCCCTGGGGCCCAGCCGGCCTCCTGTACAATGGGTACCGGGACTTTCCAGGAGGTAAAGCGGCCGGGGCGTGGCGTTGACCACTCGCCCCATCTAGCGCCGAAGTTAGAGAAAGAGTAGAGCTATCTATAAATGTACTCCCCATCTTGGCCTTTGTGGCGGACTGGCAAATAACAAATGATAACATTTTTTATCCGTTATCAGTAAATGTCAGTATATCATAAACTAACAAACAAATACACACACACGTGACTTTCATTTATGACATTATATTATTAATCGTGAACCATGTTCGGAAAAACGGAGTTCTGAAACAGAACTCTGCCATCGTGTACATTTGTCCCCGACTTGCTCCTTTGGTTGATATCATTACTAGAGTGTGTCCCTTTTATCGTGTCCCTCAGCACGGAAGCTTTATCGTGCAAGAAGCTTCCATCCGCGCGCGCGCGCACACACACACACACACTTCGGAAAGTACTAACGTAAAATTACAAAACGTTCAACATGAGAAATAGGATTATTTGTGCCACTTATTGGAACTACAGAATAGCTGCAACACTAAACCCTAGAAACATGGTTTGTTTTAGGCATATAATTGTAAATATCCTGAATATAGGTAATGACGAATAATAATAATAATTTAGTTTTATTAGAGCTTATGAGAGACAAAGTATTGTTCTTACTAAGGTCCATATGTGTGGAGCAGAAATTTGGCATTGGCATGGACAATGCATTTCAAGGCGAAATGTAATTAATTATTTCCATTTTACTTTTTTAATCACGTTTCCTGTTTTTCTCGATTAATATTACTATGTTACCTCTTCGTTTTCGATGTCTGCAGTCATTTCAGCATCGGTACTGCTATAAGGACAGTGAAGATCGAGGAGCGGTGTGGCTGAGGACAGAGCGTTGGGATCAGGGAGGCATTCACACAGGCCAAAGACACTTCTTGCAAAACATTACATTGTGAAGGCTGCGAAAGAAAACACACTTGTGGGAAAGTCATGATATCAAGGGGATGATTTTGAGTTCGATCTGAAATGTCAGCACCGCTCTCCTGATATGTCAGTGTCGTAAATAAATTTGGTAAGTCACTGCGAAAACTAATTCTTAATATGCAATTGAAATGCTTATCATTTGTCGCTAGACGGGCTCCCGTGAGAGGAATAGCGACAACTGTCGGCGGTGACTGAACCGAAGTTTTCTGCAGACTTCTTTAACGAACGGAAAGTCCTTCGTCGCTTAAAATCACAGTGGAATGTCGTCTTAACGGGCTACTTCGTCCCCATCCTTTCGACTCTGCATGCCAATGTTGCCTCTGTTGTTAGTACGAGAAGGAATATGAGTGGGGGCAACAGTTTCTTTGTCTCCTGACTGTCCACTTCTGAAGAAAATCGGCTCAACTGAATAATATTCTTGGCCATAAAGTGTATTTAACAGTACACTATGTGAAGAGTTTCTTAGGCATATCAGGGATATTTTAAAGAAAGTAAATTATATCAAAATATCTTCTTGTTTTGTTCCTACAAGTTTGGTAATCCTGTGTAGAATTGGTCGGCATAGGCGGTCTGCCACCCTATAATCGAACTAGGGACTTCGGAATATGTAGCAGGCTTGCTGGCCACGCAACACCAACCAGCAGTCGGTACCAGCTGCTTCTTCAGATTCTAGTGACCGTTCGATCAGATGTCGTGAGGAAGGTTCTCGAGAAATTGAAATACAAACAGAATTCAGCTCGAACTACTTCAGATGGGTTTATTTATCACGGCTATTAGAACAGCAGCTTATTACAGGAATTGCACATTTTTCTTAATTCATTTGCCTTCGTACCAACTAATGTTTCGTTCCAACACACCTTGTTAGATTATACCACAGTTGGTACTCTGCCTTCGAATAAAAACTAAAACCAGGAAATGTAAAGGAATTGACCTCTGATATAGTCATGAAGAGCCGCATTCGGACGAAACGGCAAGTTGCAAATCCCACTGAAAGAGAGCTGCTATGCATTAAAAGCACAGTTTGTTGGAAAATATGAAACAACAGGCCGCAAATAGTGACGTCATTAACAGTTTGAAAGACTGACAAAATAAATAAGTTAATTAACTTTTTTATTTTTTTATTTTTAAATCTTTTGGCGCTGTGGCCCAACGCGGGCTATGGCCCTCCTCATTCATGAGGTTTCTATATCACACACAACGACGCACCACAGTCGGCAGGTCTCCTCTGGACGAGTGATCAGCTCGTCGCAGAGACCTCTACCTGACAATACACAACACTAACAAGAGACAAATATCCATGCCCCGGCGGGATTCGAACCCACAGTCTCAGCACAGTAGCTGCCGCACACCTATACCTTAGACCGCGCGGCCACTGGGACCGGCAGTTAACTGTATTAGACATAACAGTAAAGCAGACGAACATCCAATCGTATTACACCTCACTGTTCTTATGAATGTACTCGTGTTGGAAGCTTTCACGAGGTCGGGTCAGCGCTTGTCCATTGTCATTTTCCTGCCAGATTATATGCTTGTTTATTAGCTTTCAAGGTTTGTTATGATGTATATATTTTGTCTGAGGTATGTTTACTATACACGATCAAGCGGTTAATCGTCGGCGTCTCATCGTAGAGGACCGGGTTCGATTCCGTAAGAGTGCTTATTAGATTAGATTTGGACATTGGGACAGGGGGGGAGGGTTTTGCCTCGGAGTATTTCGGCTTTCCTGTCTATCATACCAGCAGTTCTCCTTATTCGTGTACTGTACCATCATAGCTGTGCAAGCAAGACACTGACACCTTGGCTAAACAAATGAAAGATATACCTCATAGATACGACGTTTCGGGAGTTGGTCTTATCAAACTGGTTATTAATATACGCTACTGACCGATATGAAAAAAAACTATTGCTTATTTTATGGTTACTTATGTTCCATTATATAGAGGCTTGTTGTCCACGTTTCGGGTGTTTACTGTATTGCAGGTGAGCTGTCACTGTGTTCACATATTCTTTATGTCCTATTAATTTCGCAGCAAGCATACAGTGCTTTCCGATTCTGATCGCTAGACGGCTTACAATAAATGTCGAAATCGATTAACAAAAGAAGCCATAATGGCGACGACAACGGAATGGTGCCTGACAGGATCGGAAAGCAGAAATTCAATACGTTTACAACACAAAGCTCGACAGGTCCCACGCGAAATCTCCATGGCGCCCGGAATTCTTTTTCCTTGAGCCTGTACTTTTAGAGAAGTATTTTAAGTGTATGTCTTTTGTTGGTCTTTTGAAAATCCCAGCTCAACAGTAATGCTCCACGTGACGAATATCCGATAACTGATCAGGAAGAAGATTTAGTTGATAATATTAAAATGTTCGGAATTTAAACGATGGCATGAAGGTTGAATCTAAAGACCGATTTAAATTCAGTTCCCACCTCACAGAAAGTACACCGCTTTCCACTGCAGATTCCAGTTGACTAATGTTGTACAGGGAAATAATTGCTATATCTTAACAACGTAGAAAACTCATAAACACGCCGTGGATAAAATAGCGTTTTTAATGTTCAAGCAGGTGAAGTTTACCGTAAGCACGGTGAGTTGAAGGCTTAAGAAAAAAAGGTGTAACCTCACATGATAACAGTTGCAAAGAAAATGGGGGAAAAATCGGTGAAGAGAATAGGAGAATATTTGTTCAAAATATAGAAGAAAAGAAAGAGCCAGATAAACAGCTTTAGAACTAATAACTTATAGTGAAATGAAAATATATGCCTGATCAATACAAATTATTGATTAATTATGGTATTTCCAATAGGCATGTTAATTTATCCACGATTGGAGTTGTAGGCAAACAAAAAAGAAACGTTTATTATTATTTCATTATTACTTTATTATTATTATTACTATTGTTATTACTCTGATTTGTTCAGTTTACCCGAACTGTATTTTTTGCGCCCTCTTTTTTGTGTTTGTATTTGCGTGTGTTACGCACTTCTTACCTATTAACACTTTTTCTGTACTTGACTGTTAGGCTGTGGAGTCATCAGATAAACAAGGGAAAATTAAACTGAGTTACTATTATAGAAATCCATTTACCTAATCCTACTTGTAGGAATCTATTGAAACATTTCAAAAACCAATCTTTGCCAGCAGTTGGTGCGTGCAAGTGAAGACATGCAAACAATGGATACCATGGAAACCAAGTGAAAGTGAAGTGAAGTACCAGAAACTGGCCGTGGTACACCTGGCGTTAAAAATGGGTACAGCGACTCGGATCAGCATTCCGCAACGTATGTCGCCTGTCGTGAGTTCCTGAGCATGGAAATCAGACGCGGACGTACTTCGGCCCACATAAATAGACAGAGGAACTTCACCGTTCTGCACCTTGATTTCTCGTGTTAATGATGTGGGAGGGGAGGGGAGGGGGGTTAGAATTATGTTCCGAGTTATTCATATATCTAGGAAAGCATGTGATGGTTTTTATGGGGACAAGATGCTTTTACAACCTCGTTCTGAAATCGAGAAATTTTTGTGACTTTGTCGTAGTAGTAGTGGTGGTGGTAGTAGTAGTAGTAGTAGTAGTGATGGTGGTAGTGGTAGTAATAGTGGTACTAGTGGTAGTAGTAGTAGTAGTGGCAGTGGTAGTGGTGGTGGTAGTAGTAGTACTGGTAGTGGTAGTAGTAGTGGTACTAGTGGTAGTAGTAGTGGTAGTGGTAGTGGTAGTGGTAGTGGTGGTAGTAGTTGTAGTGGTAGTGGTGGTAGTAGTTGTAGTGGTAGTGGTAGTGGTACTAGTGGTGGTAGTGGTAGTAGTGGTAGTGGTGGTAGTAGTGGTAGTGGTGGTAGTAGTGGTACTAGTGGTGGTAGTGGTAGTAGTGGTAGTGGTGGTAGTAGTGGTGGTGGTAGTAGTAGTAGTAGTAGTAGTAGTAGTAGTAGTAGTAGTGGTAGTGGTGGTACTAGTGGTAGTAGTAGTAGTGGCAGTACTTAATTCGTCACTACAGGTATAGAAAGTAGCTTGAAGGTAGGACCCCGACTTACAGACTACTTGAAAAGCAGCGTACAGCGAAGAACCTTAAATCGAACATTTTCTGCTTCCCATGGGTGGGGTGTTAAAAATTGAATTATTTTTCCTGAGTGGACATTTTCGGTAGGAAATTTCAATTTGCAGCCCTTTCTGATTATTGTAAGAGTGTACAACATACACAGTGTAATGCGTGTGTGCGCCTGTGTGCGTGCGAGGGGCTTCTGCGAATACTCACACGTAAAATGGTCAGAGCTGGACATTACCTGTTGTCTGAAGGACGCGTGAAACTTTTCAACATTTGGCTGTCCTGCTGAGTTTAGTTAAGCATTGCACAATGAAGGCACATGGCGAGTGGAGGTACAGCTCCACTCATTAAACATGACACTGTATGGAGGGGAGTGGTCAGCTTCATTCCTTGGCCACTTTAATTTGAGCGAAAGAGCATCCGGTACCCATTCAGTAGGAGGTTGAGTGTCCCCCACCCCCCAAGGACCGATTTGGACATTGTGAAGTAGGGAAGAATCTCTTGCTCGTTCCGGTTGCACAGCCGAGTCCTGTGTGACATATCTTGTTGGTACTTTGCATCGGAACCGAAACATCTTGAGTTATTTGTTAGTATGTTAACTGAATCACCGTTATCAGAATAATGACAATGAATCAACTGTGCAGAGTACCGCCAGCTCTCCAAACACTGTGTTATTTATCGGTGTATCAGAAGTAAGCGTCGCCTTAGACAGTGGACATTGCCTGATTAATGAGACACATGAGCGTTACAGTTGGCTGTCTGTACATACACAGAACCGAGGAATTGCATGCGAATTAAAACACACTTGGATGTTCGTGTGACCGTGCATCCTTAATACGAAGTGACGAGACCAACTAGATGCAACAAATTATGGTTTATCAATAATCCACTAGGTGAACATGTTTCAGACATCATTATGCCCATCTTCAGGAGCGCTAGACGGTATGTTACTGCATATGGTTTTCAGCTAGCACATCTAGTGCTGAAAACCATATGCAGTAAATAGCTCTAGCGCTCCTAAAGATGTGCATAATGATGCCTGAAACGTGCTGAGCTAATGGATTAATAATAAACCATAATTTGTTGCATCTAGTTGGTCTCACACGTCATTTCGAATTAAAGTACCTCCGCTCGAGATTTGGGTGCGAGGCTTTCACGCTGCGGCTGCTATATTTCTGGGGCAAGGATCTCTGGAACCCATCGAGTGGGACTCAAACGAGTCTGTCAGGATGCGGTTACGGTCTCTTTGGCGAAACTAACTTCGTCGACTGGTTCATAGTCACGTTATTTACTGAGCTATACTACTGACTTTCGCTCTTGAGGCAGCAGCGTTGCTAACATGAAGATCTTTGACTGCAGTCGCTTGCCAAAAGATATGAAACCGTACGTGTAAGATGGCTTTCAAATCCGGAGTTTGGAGTTTGTAGCTTTATTTAGCGGGCGTCAGGTACTGTGTTTAAAACGTACCGCTTCCGATTGCGGGCACGAGTTGAATGAATCTCTTCAAATGAAATTCCGCAACAAGAAGGAAAAAACTCACGCGAAGACAAGCGGCTAATTTTGGAAGCGCCCTGGAACAAATAGCTTATGCCAACCTACTGGTATGTAGCCCGAACATTATCTTCAGGTAAATAGGCGGTTTAACCGATTGCTGTTTAGCATTTACATATTCTGCGTCATTTCTTTGTATTATTATAATTTATTACTACGTAGGTCCGCAACATACAATGTTACCCGCAACATACAATGTTACCCGCAACATACAATGTTACCCGCAACATACAATGTTACCCGCAACATACAATGTTACCCGCAACATACAATGTTACCTGCAACATACAATGTTACCCGTAACATACAATGTTACCCGCAACATACAATGTTACCCGCAACATACAATGTTACCCGCAACATACAATGTTACCCGCAACATACAATGTTACCCGTAACATATTTCTTTCAGACACGAACATTAGGAACAGCACGAATTGTACATTTATACTTCTTATTGCATTACTTATACAACAGAAAAGTAGCACAACTCATTTTGTTAAAAGATAATGATGCACTGTAATAAAACGCCGTACTGTTTCAGGCGTCGGCCGTAATTAGATGATGGGTGGTTTCTGTGCCTTCTGTTTCATCATGTGTTTATTTGTTCCAGTCATCCGTGGCTTCCTGTGACAATTTGTGGTCTTATTAAGCCTTCAACACGTGTGTGAATAACTAAACTGCTTTGAATTCCGTCGCCGCGTGCCGCTAGTGGCATTTGTTCCTCATGTTACAAGCCATTCCCATTTTCTTAGCACTTTCTATAAAATTGTTGTTGTATTGTTCTGCTTACCTTGTGTTTACGGTAAACATGTCCTGTATAGTCTAATACTGCCTCGTGGACTTGGTTTTTGTTTTCGCGATACAACTGACATATTCCCTTTCCTTGTCGAATGCTGGCGTTGTTGTATCTGTGCCTCTTCTACGCACACATGTTTTTCCTTATGTTCACGCATATGCAGTTTAGTGTAGCTTGATCCGTCTGTGCACATTAACACGAGTTCATTACATCATTGTGCCAATTCTGGTAATTTAGTATGTAACTCGCCCTCCGTTTGCTGGCTGTCCTGTCGGTGCTCTTCGTGCCTGTTTCTTCCGACGAGTTTTCTTCTAGTCTTCATCTCTACCCAACTCTTGTGAGCTTGGTGCGAGGTTTCCTGCGATCACGCTTTATACTTTATTTTGGCATCTACCGCAAGATTTGCAATAAACTGGTGTTTTCCCCCACCCAACCCTGTTCAGCATTCAGTTTTGTCGTTTATGCGTGTAATTTTTAAGTTTACGAGCTCATAGGATCGAAATGTGAAGGGCAGAAAAAGGTAAGGAGAGTTTGATAAAAATAATTCACGTGTCTACCGGCATTTTTTTGATTTCCAAGCTTACACCTGCCAGTCCTACGTTCGAAAAATTTGCAGGCAGGACATCCTGTTTATGCGTGCATTTTATATTCTTAGTGCAAAACCTTCACAACAGTTCCAACTTGCTTACCTAAATTTGAACCACAAATAATAACACCTATTCCCTTAAATATCAGCATTGCTCCTTTGCTGTGTCTGAAACAAGGTAAACGACCTCCCGCATTTATTCCACTTTCCAAGCTGTGTAAGGAATAGCAAGTTAACATTCCGGATCAGGGTTCCATTTGCTAATCAATGGAATTGTTGTACAAGGTAAACGCGTCGTAGGTGTAAGGCATAGCCCGTATGGTGCGCCGGTATTAAATGTCTCCCACCCTGTTGAGGTATTTACTGGTGTATAGCAGTTGGCAGTGCTGGTTGTGCCTTCCACTACACTGGTCACGACACAGGTTATTTTACACTCGGCTTGTAGGAAACAAAGAAGTACAACTATGCAAAATATGTATTACAGGTTTTGTTGGTAAGTCTGAAGGAAAATAAAGCACTTTGAAGACAAAAGCTGAGGTGGTAAGAATATATTAAAAGGGGTCTTAAAGAGACAGAATGGAAAGACTTGGGCTGAATGTCCTGTGTTCGGAAAAGGGATGGCTCTCGAGCTCTTAGTACGGTAATGACTCTTCGGGTTTCATAAAAGGCACGAAGTTGCTTGCTATTTAAATTACTGTCACCTCCCAAGGGAAGATTCCGCTGCATGGAATGACGTAATTGGCTCGGCATTAATCACAGATATTCTCAGATTTAAGGTTAAATTATAGTCGCTGAATATATAAGACAGGGTGCTGACAGCGGGAGGAAGTAATAGTAATGTGAAAAGTAAGAAGTGAAGCTGCCCTTGTACACACCATGAACGCATATATGGGGTGTACAGGTATAGCACCAGTCATCCTAACCATCGCACTAGATGGAAGGTAGTGGTCAACTTCATGCACAGGCCCCTTTACCACAGGGAAAGAACGCTGGTACCCTCTGAATGGGACGCTGGCTGGGCCTGAGGACCGATCTGGACGTATTGAAAGGATCGTCCAGCCCGTAGCTCAGTCACTATACCGTCTGAGCTATCCTGGCTGTTTTACCCCATTGATATTCATAATTTCAGTTCTTGATCATCTATTATTAGGGTGATGGATGACGGATGGTGTTGACAGGGCATGCAGCATAGACTGGGGCTGTGAGTCTTGTAAATGGAAGCCTGATCTAGGCGCAGATGGCTGGACTATACTAATGTGGGTCATGATAAGAAATAATGTGTAAGTGGAAGGCAGGATACAGCTCCCCTCATGATAGCGACCAGAGGTAGACTGTTGTTAGCACTGCTTTGGACCTGAGGGTTTCACAAAAGGCGGGAATTTCTTGAGTACCTGAAGGACCAGCAGTGTTTCCATAAGGAATATTCTCCATGGAGTTGTGCATATATAGTGCGGTCAGTTCGTGTGTTCTGCAATACGTGTATCGTACGTGAAGACAGTTAATTTATTATTGTACCTTATTTTACACATAACTTAGCTTATTAGTTAATTACTCGTACATTGTGCGCGGTCTACCTTGAAAAGAAATTCGTTTTACCCTGTAAGATAGAGCTGTTGTTACATGTAACCCGTTTTTTAACATTCAAAAGCCCTGAGTGTTTATGTGTTCCATATGCTTCTCGGAATAAACAGCTCTTACTGCACTGTCATGTGACTGGGCCGCGTGGTGCACAGGCAGTCGTTTTCTTTGAGGTAGGAACTGAAGTTCAAGGTAGAGGACGCCCCATGTTTCAAAGGGCGACTGAAACACTGAGGCGCATAATTCTGCTTACAGAAGCCCGTCATTTGAGTCTGTCCTAGGCGAGTTTAAACCAATACGTACGATAAATATTGTGAAACTACCTATGGGTTAAGGTCAAGACGAAATTATCTTTGTGCCAGACACTACGCCTGAAAGAATAATAGGAGATCCACGAAATAGTTAAAAAAAAAAACTGCGCGCCTTTTGCCCAATCTGAAGGATCTTTACTGACTTCACAAGAGGTTACCCCTTGTCTCTGTCCAGTACTTCGTAACATTCCGCAACTCGCTACTTTCTTAGCACTGGGGGGTTTTTATCCGGTTTGGGAAGATTCGTCCCCCGATTTACACACAGGCTGATGAACAAACCTTTGTCCACCATCAACGTCGTCTTGTTCATTCCATTCACAGCTTCCTTGCACATGTGGAGGCCGTCTGTCGAACGTCTCAGTCGAGAAGGTAGCGTTATACTTTGTGAGTTCTCGGGTTCATACACTGAGAGTTTACCTGGCTTTACACAGGCCATGAAGGCAAATGCCATGTTAGCACCTGAAGGTAGGCAAAGATGTCTTTCCCCTGCATAATTTTCAAATCATTATTCACTACTCACTCTATCAGTTGTCTTAGCTACTGACGAGGCCGTTAAATGAATCACAAATAGACGTAAATAAACAACCAGCAGACGAGCTGTGTCATGAAGACAGTGCCCACTTAAGGTGGCATTGGTATAAATATATGCAAAGATAGCCAACGTTTGAAATTACGGTACTTACAACTGGACGCTGAGTGACGTCGTCTTGACATACTCTAACGTGATTTGCGTCGGCCTGTTACGTCGAGGGTCAGTTTGGAGGTGGAACTAATTTCTGCCCCAATTCTGCCGGAGGAATAGCCCACGGACCTCTCGATGCCTGCTTATACGAGTAAAAAGACACGTACCGATACACATAAGTGTTTACGAATCTTAAAAATAGTGTGTCATGACTGTCGAAGATTATCCAAGCTGTAAAATAAGACAGCATTTCGAAGGAGGGAAATACAGTGCATTAATTCTCTATCAAGATCAAGACGCTCACGTTCTTGTATTACATAATTCGGCGTTATAAAAATGTCACTGTACAGGGCGACGAGGTTGCTCTATCGTCTGTTCCCATAATATATAATACCTACAATAGACGATGAGCTTATTGTTTCCTTTTGTTGTTCTATGTACTTTGTCCTTTTCATGAATGGGCGTTGTTTCTGGCAACACGAGACTGTCTCTTTGTGATTTATAACAGCAAGGTGGTGCTGTGAGGTCTCTTGGAATGTGCCTCGCGTGTGGATTCTTTGCATAGCTCACACTGCAATGTTATTGTTACGCCATTCCCTAAGAACTGTAGCAAGACGACGCCTTGTGAATTCTGATAATTGATAAATACTGATAATTTTATGTATGGAAAGAAACGTACTGCAAGTACAGTAGCATGACGGCTCAAAACATATAACTGTAGAGGCAAACAACGTTATTCTGACGTCTGTCCTGCAGCGGGTACGAAACCAAACACCTGTCTTAGAGCCACTTGCTGAGTCCTGCAAAATCATTAGCTTTGTTATTTAAGCGAGAAAACAGGAAATGTAAATGTGGAAGGTAATATCGTCGTAATTATTAATAGGGGTAATTTATTGTGTAAGAAAACTTCGTATCAGATGTGTTACATACTGAAGGATATTCACAAAGGATTTTGCAAACATATCCGTATACGAGGCTTATTCAGAAAGTAAGTACCGTTTCGCTGTAAAAAAATCGAGTAATGTTTCGTATAAAATTTTATTGTTATCACATTCTACATTCTTCAAACTGTTTTTCCACCTATTCGCCGCCATTATTGAGGCACTTATCGTAGCAGGGCACAAGATTTTGTATACCCTCCTCATAGAATGCGGCCGCCTGCGACCCAAATGACTGCTGACAATGTCATAGAGTCCTTTAAATCTGATGAAAGTGCAGGGACAGATCAGAAATCGTGAAGCGTCTGTCGTCACGCACTCTTTCATTGACTTTACGCACCAAATCATCATTCACCAAAGATGGACACCCACTTCGCGCTTCATCGTGCACGTTCTCTGGTCCTTCATTGAACATCCGAACCCATTTCCTAACCATGCCATCACTCATCGCATTGTCACCATACACTTGACAGATCTGGTGATGAATCTCACTTGGTAGCACATTCCTAGCATTCAAAAAAC
>Ga0123352_10013536_pt1 | contig 12943 bp, 11 predicted proteins | sample TergutLab28metaG_FD_89700 | JGI IMG/M metagenome (GOLD analysis project Ga0123352, IMG submission 89700) | Labiotermes labralis P1 segment gut microbial communities from Petit-Saut dam, French Guiana - Lab288 P1 | ecosystem: Host-associated > Arthropoda: Insects > Digestive system > Gut ... | reverse complement strand
TTACGCCCAATACTTTTTTTTTAACAAGCTTATGAAAATCGGCTTGGTACTAGTACCAACGCCGGATTGGTGGCGTGAGAGGCCCGTTGGTACTAGTACCAATGCCGGTCGGAAAGTGTTAAAAGCTTTGCTGCCAAATACTGCATTACAGGTTATAGAAAACAAATGCATGAGACAACAATGTTATGACATGCAGAAGCATTGAAGAATGGAGATTCCAGCATTACGTACTTTTAAACTGCAGCACTCTAAATTGTAAAGCTAAATTTAACAAAATCATGACTTCCCTCCTTCCCCTCAATATACTCTTTGGAGTGTGAAATCCCAGCCAAATAAAATAACACAGAATCAATCTGACATGTGGAAGGTGACAATATAAGAGACAAACTTGACTGGCATGTGCACCAACTGCCCCAGTATCCAAGTGGTTGAAGACCATATGTATCTCCAGCCATATAATAAGTGTGATGAATATGGATTTCAAACTCACAATTTAATTTCAAAAGTATTTACATGAAGCTTGAAATTCACAATGGTGATTTCCAGAAATGTATATCTGACAACTGTGTTGAAGGCAAAACTGTCATGTTATGAACAACTCTGTAAGCAACAAATACTAGCATCCAACACACATTCATACAGGCTACTCTACAAAATAAACTATACCATTAGAAAGCCAAAAAATATGGCTCAGAGTTCACTGCGCTGTAGAGACCAAAACAAAAAACTGATTACAAGGCAAGTTATCTTATGGTATATAAAGTGAATAAATGAAAGAGTGAGGAATATATTTTGATCCCTTTATTTTGTACAGTTTTGTGTATAATAAATACCTTACAGCCCCAATAAATGGCAGAATTTCTTAAAGATTCAAGGCTTCTGCCCCTCCCACTGGCAAGCTGCCAGATGAAGATAATCCTGTCTCGTACCTGTAACCTATCCCACCACATTTTACGGATGGTATTTCTCCTTTCTGGAATTAATTTATACTGGACAACTTCTTCCAATTCTGCCAACATCTGTACAGAGACCATAGCACCATATGCTCTTTGGTAACTCTCTCCAGCCATTGCAGTCAACTCAGTATCCAGAAGATCTCTAGCAGAGTCTATAAGCTGTAGAAAAGCACATGGTTATTCAAGAAATATCAGTAGTGCATCTGCATGTAACCTCAAATAATGTGATTTAATTTTCAATTCCATTCCAACCAAAACCAAAAAATAAATGGCCACTGTATTTTAATACAGTGAAACCTGGATTTTAAGTTCCTGAGGGCACCATTTAAAATTAATGTAAAATTGAGGAAAATGTAAAATCAAGGAAATCAGAATTTACATAGCTGATGAAATTAAAAACACTAAAAAAATACTGTACTGCCTTGAACATGTAATCTGGTTCAATACCATATCTTAAAATGTAATCTAGTTCACTTCTTCCACATGTACATTATTGTAAGTTGCTGTTTCTTCATTTTCTGCTGAACCCTGTTGGCTGTAGCCTGTTTGAACCACATGGACAACAAACTCTCCAGTTACTCATATGGACCATCAACCTAATGGCATAACATGCTCCACTTAACTTAGAAATCAATTCCACAATATAGTTCTTCCAATTTATGTAGTTATCAATTTGTAAAACAAGAAATTTTGTATTCATTGTTTCCTTTATATACTTTTCTTTATAATCAATATGTAATGTAGAATGTGATTAATTCTTTGTTACCAGTTTCATTATATTCATTTTACCTAAATTTAGAACTAAACTGCTAGCAGCAATCCATTTAATTACACAAGGGAGAACTAAATTTGACACTGAACAGAAACCTTCGAAATTTCAGAATGAAATTATGACACTATTATCATCAGCAAATAAATGGTTCTGATACAAAATTTATTCATTGGGGAAGGTCATTTATATAATGAACAAAAGAGGCCCTATAATTGATCCTTGGGGAATACCACATTTCAATGTACCCCAGTCACAGAAAAAAAATTTGAGGTACTTTAGGTGATGTTACTTTACGTTCTCTCTTCTATTATTTAAATATGACCTCAACCACCCTTCAGACACTCCTCCAGTTCCACAGAATTATAATTTAGCTAACAAAATTTCATGATTCATGCACTCAAAAGCCTTTGCCAAATCATAGAAAATTCCTCCAGCATTTTTTGGTTAACAAATCTGAATACACTATCTGTTAGTCTGAAGACAGCATCTTAAGCTTATATCCCTTTCCTAAAACTGTACTGTTCTGTGACCAGTATGTTGTTACTGTGCAGGTGTTGGCTTAATCTACTGTTTGCAGCTTTTTGGAGTGCCTTAATAAAAATCGTTAATATTGATATAGGCCTGTAATTTGTCATACTAGTTTTGTCTCCTGTCTGGTAAAGTGGTTTTACTACTGCAATTTTAAGACAGTCAGGAAAAATACCTGTATACAGAAAGTGATTGTAAATGTAGCTTTAGGTGTGACTAATGAGAGATGTAAAAGCTACAAGCTTGTAATATTTTCCTTCTTATGTCATAATAACCTGATTTTTTTTTGGTTTTAGGGAATGTATGGTACTTTTTATCTCAGCTTCAGTAAATGGGATTTTTTTATGCTGGGGGAGTTTCTAGAGAATGAATCTTTTAGAACTGAGATAGCAACTCCTTCTCTATTTGTTGAATGTTTAATTTTTCAGTAATTGTTGTAAAGAAATTATTGAAAGCATTGGCCACGTCTGTTGCATCCTTTAATTTTTCATCATTCACAAGTAAAGAGGGAACCTGTTCCACAGAATGTATTTTCCCTGCCTCTTTCTTTGTAATATTCCATGTTGTTTTTATTTTTTTTTATTAGATTGTGCTCTAAGTGTACTTCTGTTTTCCTTCTTAGGTTCTTTTATAAATTTTTTTTAGGAATTACCAATATTTAATACAATGCACTTTGGTTTTCTTAGTGCAGGCATACAGCCTTCTTTTGTGTTTGCAAAGATATTCTTATTCTTTGTGTAATCCAATCATTCTTGTCTTTCATACCTTTCTATTTATCTGGAAAAATAGTTTGGGAAATGTTTAAGAAAGTGCACAGAAATGAGTTACACATATGGTTACGATCTGTACCTATACAGACAGACTCATTAAATGTCACAGTTTAAAGGTAGCAAGCATATGTAAAAACAACAGGACAGGAAATTATAACCAAAAATCACTTTCACTTCCAGATTTCCAATTGAAAGTAATTCACACAACAGTAACAGGAAAACTTTAGCTCAAATTGAATGTATAATCAGGGAAACGGGTAGAAACATAAACAGAAACTCAATGAATATACAGGCCATCATCAACTTTCGGACAGGTGACTTTCATACAATCCGCACTTTTGTACATTAAAAATTCTCACCCCTAATTTGCCTTTCATAAGCATAATTCAGACTTTCATCAACAGCTGATGAACAAACATTTCGAGCTATTGCACAGTGGCATTGTAAAACTGAGTCCTGAACTGTATTTTGTAACTACTAAATGTCAGAAAGGCCACAGAGGAGAGCTTGATAAAAGCTGATAACTTAATGCTTCCTGCTCTGCAAAGTCATCATATAAAGTGACACTTCAAAATGTGTTGGAATGCTCACATTTGTATGACTTTTTTTTTATACAGATGTCCCAAAATAAATAAAAAAAATCACGAGAAAGCATATTTTGTGTCCGTCTCTTAAACATACCTCAAAGACTTTGATAAAATTTGGTAATGGAGAGGTCCACACCAAATGTAAGCAACAAAATGTATTGTGGTTCATAGTGTCTAATGCACCGATTCCCAAACTATGTGCCCTGGGATATTTCAAATTTTCCAATGAAGTTGATTTGACTCACAAACTTAAATATGTTTTTGATAAGCACAAAATACAGCTCAGTCACTGGCTTGAAAAATACTTTCCGGAAGATATGGAGAAGTTTGCATGGATCCACGACCCATTCACAGCTAAGGCACCCTCTGAATTCACCTCTGCAGAAGAAGAAAATCTTACTGAGTCATCCTGTGACAAGACTTTAAAAATACAATTTGGCAGCATGGAAGTAGCAGAGTTTTGGATATCAGTAAAAGATGAATATCCGCTGCTACGTGCTAAAGCTCAATGAATCCTACTTCCAATTGTGACGTCCTATCCTTGCAAAGCTGGGTTTTCTGGCAGTTGCTGTAAAAAAAGCAAGTACCATGTGAAAATCAATGCTGAAGAGGATGTGAGGGTGGCGCTATCCAGTGTGATTCCATAGTCTGAGAAGCTGTGAAGTGCTCAACAAGTGCACACATCCCATTAGTAATTGTGGTTATTTAAAAATGCAATAAATAAATAGTATTTTTCTTTCCATGTATGTGTATTATCCTTTCCAACGGATACTAAGTTGTTAGGACAAAAATAGTTATTATGGTTTTTGGGTCTCACTACTGAATAAACAGAAGTATTAGGTATTTCTTTTGGTCTGAGGCACCATGAAAAAATTTCTGAGACACTAAGGGCATAAACCAAGAGTCTGGGAACCACTGGTCTAATGTAACCTGTATTTCACAAAGGTAAAAAGCAAAGCTTATCTATTTTCCCAAGAACATCAAATCATACACAAAATTGGTACATTCCATTAAACAGAGCTCATTAAGATGTATAACTTTCTGTTTTAAATAGCATTTTATATAGTCAATATTTAACAAACTTCAAATTGAGAATGTTAGTGAGCTAGTAATACTCTACACTTGTATTCAGGTGAGTGGTTGGAATATTGGCCAAGATGCCAGCTATGCTGTTACATGATTTCAAGATTTTTCTTAGTCTCAGTTCCTGGATTAAGACATGACTGCTTCCCACAAAATCCCTTCCAATTCATCACTCAACAATTAACCCACTACTGTCACTATGTAATACAGTCTGCACATATTATCAACAGCATCATAAACAACCAAAATAAAGAAATTAGTAATTTCTAACTCAATCCATAGCAAGTGTGGCTTTGAAAACAATCTATTCATATTGCCTCTGGAATAAACGAACATCCAGTCCAGCATGAAACCAGCAGGAAAAACATTCTCAAAACATGTACACCTTTCAACATTACATCAACATTAATGTCAATAACATTACCTGTTGAGCAGCAATATACTGTGCCCTATGAACTGCAAGAACAGCTCTGTAGAAAGCACCATCCTGGGTGTCACGAGGAATACAGTTCACGTATTGCTCCATAGCCTCCCACTGGTTCAAACCCCATGCTGCAGCTGCAGCCATACGAGACATCCTCTGGCGCCCATCTTCATTAAAATGATTCCAGTGCTTTGTGGCAACATCATGCAACTGACCCCTGTGAAGAATTAACACTTGTGAATATTATGATAAGAGAAAACTGGAAAGAAAAAAGATCCCAGGGGAGAAAAACACAATAGTAATTGCTGTGTGTTCCTTTTACAAATTTCATCAAATGAATAATGAAGTTATGCCCACCTGCATGTGATATATCAAAAATACTAAATGGTTATTTAAAAGACTTACAATTAAAGACAGTGTGCAAATTTAATTTTGGTTCTGAAGGGTTCAAACATTACCTATATTTTACATGCAACTGAAATCAGACTTCAATGTTGCATGATTTCAAGTGTTTGCCACAGTGTAAATGGGATCTTCACACTTCTGGTATGTCACGTGGTGTAGACTGGTTGTTCATTATTGGTGTTTCAGGGAAACCTATTGGTCCCATCTTCAAGGGTCAAGCAGCCCAGGTTTCAGTTGTTGGACTGCTTGAACCTTGAAGATGGGACTGATAGGTTGTCCCACAACATCAGTAACTACTTACAAATCTATGCTGCATAACATCCCAGAATAACAAAGATGTCAAAGTTTGATGTTCTCAGATGAAAAAAATCCATAGAAAGCATAAAATATACAAGGATGGGCTGAGAGGTTTGGCCTCCTATGTCATATTTTTTATTAGAGTAATGAAAACTAGATAAAACTGGTCCCATGCAGTCACATGATATCTCTCCTCCACCAAACAGAAGCTTGAACCCATAGCTAACTACATTTCCAGTTCAGCGCCAGTTGAAATGGACAGTTGTGCAGACGTGTGGTTCAAACAACATGCCATTATTGAGTTCTTGACTGTGGAAAAAACTCCTCCTATTGACATTCGTCACTGTACGCAGGCTATGTATGTGAATAAATGTGTTAATGTAAGCAAAGTCAGACATTTGGTACAGCAGTTTAATTAAGATGTGGGGGACACAAGTTTGTGTGACTAAGCAAGGACAAGGCCAGGACAGTATTCCAAAACTTGTTAAATGTTGGGAAAAGTGTATTGAAGCTGGAGGAGATTGAGTGAAAAAGTGATTATGTACAGTTGAAAATAAAGGTTAAAGGTACATTTTTTTTAACTTAAATATCTCTCTTCTTTTATTTGGCTGGGGCAAAACTTTCCAGCCCACCTTCATGGATCTCATTCAGTTCACCATACAGAAAACCCCCGCAATATAAAACATCATGAAAATTCAACCAGAGGGAGAAGAGCTGTTCTATGCAGATGGATGGATGGATGGACAAGTGGATGCATGGCTGGATAGGCAGACAGCTATCAATGTGGACAAAAATAAACCTTTGCAGTGTGAAATATAGATCTTGATAAGTTAAACATTCATTGTTTGATTTCTACCTGGTGAATATTTAATGGAACATAAGGAAAAGACATATCTGATGTATTTAGTCGATGTCTGTACCCTTGCAACTGTAAATTTATACCTGCCAATACAACATCCAGCTCAAATGCAATAGTATGCAAAATACCAAAGAACACATTTTAAAAATAACGGTTTGTTCACACCTTTCTACCTTGTTACTGTCTCCTCAATCAAAGAAATATCCTGTGAAAGTAAGATCTGTGGGACTTTCTGCAGGGAACTAAATCTCACTGTTGTGACTGGAATACCTCAAAATATACTATGATTACTGCTTCTCTATTTTCTTCCTAGGAAACACACAATATGACTCTCACCATTCGCCAAGTGCCTCCATGCACCTCATCTGCCCCAGGGCCAAGTCCACATCCTCTGAGTTGTCCTCCAGTCGCTCCTGGTAGGAAAGAAGTGCCTTCTCCCAGTTGTGCAGCTTCTCATACCAACGTTCCTGTACTTTAAGGTCTGAACCCTGATGATTCATTACATACTCCAGCAAACCTGTTTCCAGTTTAGAAACAAGCACGAAGAAATGAGATTAAAAGTTCTTATGGCAATGACTATTAAAAAATGTTTCTTCTGGATATGATGCTGTGTAGGCTGCTAGAAGTGTAGTGACATTTTGGAGGATCCTACTCGACATTCTGATATGTCAGTACATGTCTAGCAGACTATGTGGTGTCTCATCCCAATAAACAACAGTCTTCAAAGACAACACTACTTGCATCACTTCTCCCAGTAATATTCAGGTTAGTCTTGTTTCCTTGTATCTACTGTTTCCATGATTTTAGAAAATTATGGGGTACGATGCATGATTTAACAATCTGCCACACCTTCATGCCATTCTAACCTCCATGCAGAAAACCTCATTTTCACAGACAAGACCCCCGGGACTGAGTACCACTATCACACCTACATGGGATAAAATGTCAATACCTAAATAAAGTTAATCTCATATAAAGACTGACGTTTTCTGATATGTTATGCTGTGTGGACTAGTAAACACATGCTGCATCCCAAACCACCATCACTCAATTTCCCATCTACATGCACCTAAGGCCCTCCTACTGGCTTGCCACCCCAGTCATCCTTACCTATATAATACTGCTAGACAAAAGTTCCCAAAATTCCTCTGCCATAGCTCAACCACTTACTGAAATTTCTATTTGCCACCATCCCCTTTGGCATTGATACAGCGATTCTAGCAGGATTTCCACGATCATGCACTTCTGGAAGTCATATTGTGTCAGTGTCTTCATCACGTTCCATGGTATGGTCTGGATCTCTTTAATGCTGTCAAAACGTTGCCCCTTGAGCTTCAATTTCATCTTCAGGAATAGGAAAAAATCACAGGGGGAGAGGTCCAGCAATTAGAGAGGCTGGGGGATGACTTTCGTATTTGCAGAAGCCAAAAACTGCTGCATAACGAGCAACGCATAAGCTGTAGCATTGTCGTGATGCAGGACCCAGAAGTTGTTGCACCACATGTCTGGATGTGTTGCACCAGATCTTTTCCCTCTATCGCCTCACAACGTCGCAATATAATTTTCTATTCACCATCTGTCCTGTTGGAACAAATTCCTTATGCATGATGCCTTCAATGTCACAAAAATAAACAACACTGATTTGATATTTCTCCGAACTTGTCATGCTTTCCTTGGTCACAGTGAAGTTGGAGTCTTCCACTGAGACGATTGATGCTTAGTCTCAGTGTTGTACCCAAATACCCAAGATTTGTCATCAGTAATGATGTTGGAGATAAAGTTAGGGTCTTTTTGGCCTGTTCCTTGAGCTCAGTGCAGACAGAAATGTGGTATTCCTTTTGATCACTGCTCAGCAGCCTTGGCACAATGCTGCAATGCGCCTCATGTTGGGCTCATCCGACAAAGTTCGCTGGCACGTTCCATACGACAGTCCAACAATGTTGCAAACATTGTGAATCGTTTATCATCGGTCTTCCAGGATAGCCTCTCACACTTCTGCCACATTTTTGGTCATGGTTACGGTCGAAGGTCATCCAAAATGCTCTTCAACATTGACTGATGTCCATCCGTTCTTGAAACGCTTAAACCATTCGTAGGTTTGTGTTTGGCCTACGGCATTATCATCAAATGCTTCTTTCAGCATTCTGTGTGTTTCCAAAGCCATCTTTCTGAGTTTGAAGCAGAATTTGATGCAAATCTGTTGCTCCCTCACATCAATCATTTTAGCAGGTTGCTATGACTGCAGAAAAGCACTAACACGTCACAAAACGCACAGAAAAAACACACACATCCTCACAGCACAACACCACTTGGCAGAATGATTCACAAAGGGTAGAGCTCGAGATATCTAGAAGCAGTCCACTTATATTTTCTGAAGTGCCACTGTGTTGTATACTTGATCCTGAAGATGGACACACTATGCTTCTCCAGAACATCACCTGGCAACTGTTTACTAGTCAATCAATAGTGTTATATCCCAGAAGACTTGAATCTTCAAAAGCACTGCTGTTGCAACCTTGTATCTTGGAAGGCTGAGCTCATTACAATTTACATTTAACCCTTTCCCTGTCAGTTAAACTTCTGAGACAATGAGACAGGTACTTGTAGGCCTGCAACGATTTGATCTGACCAGTGTTAGTAGATGGCTTTTGTTCCATGCCTTTCATATAAATGTCAAGAATACACAATGTTTGATTTTTAGCATTTACTGGTTTCTACCATAATTAAGATCTCTCCTGTAAGTATTATTCAGTTCTTACAAACTATCCCCACAGTTCTCCATAACCTATGGTGGTAAAACGGTTATGTTTTTGTTTTGATAGGCACAGTGTGCTGACAACTTCAAATAACAGTCAAATCACATTTAAAACCATTAATCAGTCAATCCACCATTATACATGACTCATACTTACTACACATTACAAAGTTCTGACCCACCTGCAGCAGCTTCTTTCTGCTGCAGTTTATTGTTGATGGAGATCAGAGCCTCAAACACCTGTGAGTTGGGGCCTTTATGGAACTCATCTTCCTTATAGTGAAGCGCTTTAGCATATGCTCGACAATGCATGGCTCTCTCACCCAGCAACTGAGGATCTAGAGGCAGCGGGCCCTACAATATACAGCAAATGAAGCAAACTGTGAATTCAAAAGTGAAGATATCCGATATATATATATATATATATATATATATGCTAACAGTAGTTTTTCTTTCATAATAAACACTAGCTTATCCCAATCGCTATACCGACTGGGGCAAGTATCATCTTTGACTGCTCAGACACTGTGTTCACAGGTTTAAATCCCACTTACAACATGTACATATGCTCAAGTTTTTTCTGTGTTTGTGGTGTTCTAAATAGGAAGAAGTGTTGCAACAGACCAAAGTACAACACATGCAGTAATATCAAATATCTAAAAGATTCACAGCTCCAGAATTTAATCCTACATTGTAACAGGTAACAAGACACAAACCACAAACCTCATAAATGACACAGTCACTAACCACATGACATCAAAATCATACATTCAACATTGCTCTATAAAAAACCACAACTGCAGTCTAAGACATGCCACTTTAAACTACTGTACAAGCTATTTCATTATGATTCATTGTACTATAATGTCCAAAGCACACAAACTATATAAAAAAAAAAGAAGCAATTTGCTAGTTGCTAGTTAGGAGATTGGACTAGAAGTAAATGCTGATAAAACTAAGTACATGGTCATGTCTCGGAATCAGAACGCAGGAGGATATCATAATAAAAAGATTGATAATAGGTCCTTTGAAAGGATGGAACAATTCAAATATTTGGCAATAACCTAATGAATCAAAATTCTATTCAGCAGACTGAAGTCAGGGAATGCTTGCTATCATTCAACGCAGAATATTTTGACTTCCAGTCAGCTACCCAAAAATATAAAGATGAAGATATACAGAACCATAGTTTTGCCTGTTGTTTTGTATGGGAGTAAACCATGGTTGCTTACATTGAGGGACGAATGTAGGCTGATGGAGTTTGAGAACAGGGTGCTGAGTAGAATATTTGGACCTAAGAGGGACAACGTAACAGCAGAGTGGAGAAAAAGAGAGGAGTTTAATGATCTGTACTCCTCACCAAATATTATTTGGGTGATCAAATCAAGAAGAATGAGGTGTGTTGGGCATGTAGCACATATTGGGGAGAGGCGAGGTGCATACATGGTTTTGGAGGGGAAACCTAAGGGAAAGAGACCACTTGGAAGACCCAAGCATAGATGGGAGAATAATATTAAAATGGATCTTCAGGAAGTGGAATGGTAGGGACATGGACTAGATTGATCTGGCTCAGGATAGGGGCAGGTGGTGGGCACTTGTAAATTCGGTAGTGTACCTTCGGGTACCATAATATGCTGGGAATTTCTTGACTAGCTGAGAATCGGTTAGCTTCTCAAGAAGGACTATGCTCCATGGAGTAAGTCAGTAGATAAAATTCTGTATGCATTCCTTTTTCGCCATCCAAGTCTAGCCTTTCAAACTGTCATTATCTGACTACTCTTCACAGTTCACTTAAAAACCTTTAACTGTGAAGAACTATAAGAGGAATGAGTAGATCAAAGTTTGCTTAGAGCTAGTAATTCATCACTCTCTCAAGAAGTGGATGGAGAAAGCCATCAAGCCTAATCTTAAGGTTGATGATGATGATGACAATAATTAAAATAGCAAGATTCACCAAGTTCTGTACCCAAGATTCTTACGTGTAAGATGTCTCAAAGATACTCTGCATCACCTTGTCACAATGTTCCATAAACTCAGCCAAGTTCAGGATTGTCTGCGTGATCTCAGGCAGATCAGGAACCATCAGTGCCTGCTCCAAACTGTGGATTAACTCATTCTGCAGTGACTCACTAAGTTCAGTCCAGCAGGACACAAATGCAGCATTGAAGAGATCCCGAGGAAGCTGCGAATATGTTTGTGCTAGAGCCCAACATGACCTGCAACCCATTTATTACAGCTTAATTGAAGTAAAGTTTAAGTTAATTAAATAATATAATAAAGTACATCTAACACAACATTTTTTTATTGAATATGTTATGAATTTACAGCTTTCAGCTACATGTTTCGGCTTTTTAAAGCCATCTTCAGGCTGTACTTAGGAGGGTGCATATATATTGCAATGTCATAGAAGCTGAGATCTCATTTACATTAATTTATAAATTATCAATCAGAGGTTGTTAAAATAAGAAATATAATAAACCATATGAATATATAAATACATAATATTTTTAAAATTTATAAAATATGATATAAATGGTGCTACTGTGGTTTGGGCTGTCTGATCTGAGGAAACATGTAGGTAATGCAAATATGTCTTCTTGGTGAATTTATATGTAATATTTTAGGTGTGGGTGTTGGTTTTTGAGTATTTTACATATAGGGTTGTATAGAGTGTGTTTTAATGGTATGTACTGTATAAGTAGCATAAGTGTATTTTCTTGCTAAATGCATCAATGTTTTGTATATACATGGTGTATAAATCGGTTCTTGCTCTCATTGTGTATATTTACGACGTGAAATATTTGGTTCACTATATATTTTTTATTATATACAAAGAAGCGTATTTTCTAAAATGTAGGGTTTATACATATGTACATTTTTATGAATGCTGCTCACTGTTGTACTATTGTGTGCATGTTGTAAGAGATCAGACAGCCCAAGCCACAACACCTCTATTTATTATAAATTTTAAAGATTTTATGCATTTATATATTCATAAGTTGCATTACATTTCATATTTTAACAACTTCTTATTCTTCTTCTTCGGTGGCGCTACAGCCCGGGGTGGGCCTTGGCCTCCTTTACAATATGTCTCCAGGCCTCTCGATCCCTTGCCCTGTCTCTCCATTCGTTTATTCCCATCTTTCTCAGGTCCATGGACATGTCATCCAGCCATCTCATTTTTGGTCTTCCTCCTCGTCTTGTTGCATACAGCTTTCCGTACATCTTTTTTGGAATTGCGGTGTCTTGCATTCTTTCTATGTGACCAAGCCATCGTATTATTTGGCATTTAATGAACCCAACAATGTTCTCCCCCTTAATTATAGCTTCTAATTCATCGTTTTGTCAAATTCTCCATAATTCGTTTTCTTTCACTGGTCCATATATTTTCCTTTCAAATACTGCTAATGCTCTTTCCTCTTCCATGGTGAGTGTCCACGATTCTGAACCATAGGTAACCACTGGGCGTACCAACGTGCGGTATATCTGCAACTTGCTGCTTCTTGA
>Ga0123352_10013535_pt1 | contig 12944 bp, 7 predicted proteins | sample TergutLab28metaG_FD_89700 | JGI IMG/M metagenome (GOLD analysis project Ga0123352, IMG submission 89700) | Labiotermes labralis P1 segment gut microbial communities from Petit-Saut dam, French Guiana - Lab288 P1 | ecosystem: Host-associated > Arthropoda: Insects > Digestive system > Gut ... | reverse complement strand
TGTTGTTTTAGAATATCGGTCGTTTTGTTTTTCGTTCGATGTGTGTTTTAGTTTCGTTGTGGTCGGGTTGGAGAGGTATCCTTGTAGAAGGCTTCAGCCTGCTATGCAGTTATCTCTCTAGAATGACCACACCGAAACTCCAACACACATCGAACCAAGCACAATACGACCAATGTGGTAATTCAACAGAAAAAGTCGCAAGCTCCTGGTGATGGATATATTAATGTTCAAAACATGTTGAACGCATAAGAAGTGAAATAAAATAGCAAGTGACATCAAGTTGGTCTTTTATTCTTCAACTAATTTTATATTTTTTTCATTTTTTAAGCAAGTTGTTAATATCTACATATTATTTACACTTGTATGTTTTGTGTATGATTGATCCATTAAGTATGTCACAATACTACCTGAAAGCAGGACATTAATTATACTACTCACATTACAGTGCTAATTTTTCTTGTTATGTGTCCAGAAGCATGTGTAATGTAACTTTCAAGAACTAAAATGAGGTGAATTGGTCTGGATATTTTTCTTGCTGTGAATGGTCACACTGAGATGCAGATTAATTTGTTTGCAGTTTGTCTCCTTTGTGTAAGGTGGTGAGTGTGACCACCTCATAACTAGTGTACAGTGTAGAAACATCATGTTTCGAATGATGGTTCTTGTAACAGAGAGCTTTGATGTCCAGTGGTGCTATGTGAAGCTGCAGTTGTCTAGGTTACAGTAAATTGTTAGGCGTTGTTTAGTCACCTTGTTTCTTAAGATGCCTACAGGTGTTTAGAAATGGGGTTTGATTATCTGTGACACATTTACTCATCAGCTGTTGTCTGATGTTCGCTGCTGTCCACATTTGTGCCAGTTGTCCGAAAAGAAATCTTATTTTCTGTGATGAATGATGGCGTAGGAGGTACTCTGTTAGGTGAACTGCAGTGCAGGAGTCGTTTGATAGCTTGATGGAATTCAGGGTTCTTCCAAGCATAGATGATAGGATTCACACATGAATTGACCATTGCCAATGAGAATGTTGCTTTGTAGCCAAGGACAATGTCACTGGTACATACCCCAGAGAGTATTGTGCATGTTACAATCATGTATGGCAGCCAGCATACAGAGAAACTGCCTAGTACCAGCAACACTACCTGTAAATGGTACACAGAATATTTGTTATGGTCTAGATATAAGTTCCAGCAAAAGATATTGCATGGTGGTTGACAGCTGTACACCTCAGATACTGTTTGATGAATACTGACTCTGTTTGGAATGTGTGATTGGGAGGAAAACTGAAGTATGGTGCATCCATGCATGAAGGACATCCATTTTGAGAAATTTTGTTCTTACAGAAGTTACAGAAATGTGGCCATATAATTCACAGTGTTGACCATAAATTTGCCCTTACAGAAAGTTTGGACAAGTATTAGCATTGTTTTATGTTCTTTATACTGTGCATTTTCTTACATTCCATATTTTTAACAACCAATAAATGCGCTAATTAGAATACAGTAAAACGGTTCACAAAACACACTTCATATCAGGTACCATTTCCTACAAGTATCGGCACCAAGGTGCTGTCATCAGGGAGCATTTTTTAAGCACAATGCAAAATAATGAGTTTAGCGATGAAAAAAGGGGGTGGGTGTTGTTCATAACAGAATTTTGTAAATTGCAGAAAGATGAGTGAGAAGGCAGTGCTGTCATTTTATGTGATTTTTACATATATGTACCTATATCTTATTAAGATGGTGGCACATTATGGACACCTGGCTAAGAGTGCAAGGTAGTAATAAATATCAGTGAATAGTTTGGAACCAGAAAACTTTCCATGCCATTGGTGTCTGCATGTTTGCTTGTAACTTACCTGAATGGATTTCCAATCTGAAGGGCCTCCCCCTTGGAGAAAATTGGTTTTTCGTAACCTGTGCACTTGATTGATTGCTTCCCGCCATATTTTCCAGTATATGACAAACATGGCCACCCACAGTAAAAAGAATAGTGGCAGTAAAATGAAGAAAAAGTATCTGGGTGCTATGACATCCTCTATTTCACATTTATCATTTTCTGACCAATTGTTCCAATAAATTGGCATTGTGGAGAGTGCTAGAGCAGTGCACCAGCCACCAGCAATCATTACTATGGCAACCCTGTAACATCAGGAGCAAGCAGTTAAAGTCTGTCACTTTGAGTGCATCATTTTCGTGACAAGTGATGTATGACTGTAAATAGTTTCAAGTGTTCTGTCAAATAATGGCACTGTTCTTAAGATAAATTGTGAATGATATGAAAGGAGCAGTTATGGTCTTTTTGAAAATGCTGCCGTAGCGTATGTCCTTAGAGTGGGAGGAAATTTATGGAAAGCTTGCGATAGCAAGTCCCTGGAGTTGGGTATCAAGTCTGGAATATTTTGAATGTGAAGCAGAATCACTGACTGTTATATTGAAATATTTGGTGACAGTTTCTTAGAAGTGGAATTCCAAACGATGTTTACGTAGATGGTCGAGACACAAGGCTGTGAGGATCACGTGAAAGCTTTATGAGGTTGTGGTTGTCCCTGCCCTGACTTCTGTTCCTTTGGAGCCTAATGTTGACTGTAGTTGATGTGTAGCATGTTGCTGAAAATGCTAAAGGTTCTCTAAAGTGAATGCCAAGAATGTGCCAGTTATGTGATGTTTTTGTAAAACCCTGTGGGATGTGTACCCTACTGCAGGTGAAGTGCTGTGTCAACTGAAGGGAACTTTTTTAGGCAGTATGTTTACAAAAAAAAGTCTGGCACCATAGTGATGTTGAAGTTTGTACAGTAATACTGTTGTTAGCATGTGTGACTGTAAACAGCCTGTACTCTGAGGTTGATTTTTGCATCTTATTTTAAACAATCTCTTTTGGCCCATCCTTGCACAGTTTTGGTTAACTGTGTGTGTGCCTGTATGGTCTTCTATACTTGTTACAGTGCAAAAATTTGTTTTTCAGAATGAACATTTTTTTGTGCTATTTCCAGTATGCAGTATGATAAGTGAAAAAGGTGAAACCATTTTAGCTGCACATTGCTGTGTTTTGGGGAAAAATTTAGTGCTGTTGTTGATAAGACTTTGAACTAGTTGTCAAACAAAATATACTGGAATCTGTTGCTTTAATTTTATGTTTGATAAACTGTCATAGGAGATGGTTGAGAAATTTTGAATGAAACTGATAGGAAGTGTCTTTGCATGTCACACTAGTTCATTTTTCAGATGCCAGTTAATCATATAGCAACAAATAAAACATGCTATATTTACAGTAAGTGGTATGCAGTGATTTTGTCATACATACCTGTTTGTTACTAATCTGCAGTAGTGTAGTGGGTAAACTATAGCAATGTATCTATCAATGGCAATTATGATGAGATTACACAGAGAAGCTGAACACCCTAGAGCAATTAGTACAAATCGCAGAATACATGTTTCCTTGTCTTTTCCAATTGCATCAGAAAGATAGAAGGCCATATGATATGGCAGCGTGAATCCAATGAATAAGTCAGATGATGCTAAGCTTAGAACAAATTGGTTTGACATAACTTTAGAAAGACGTTTGCTGCGTAGTATGGTTGAGATAGTTAGTGTATTGCCACACAGGATAATCACCAGAAGTGCACAGTCTAAGATGGTCCATAATATGTAGGAGTTCAGTCCGTTATCTGTGGAAGTGACATTACCGTAAAGATAACAAGTCATTGTGTTACTGTATTTGTTATTGTGAAATATACATTATTTGGTTGCAGAATGTTTGACACACCATCTTGATCAGCAAGTTATAGTTAGAAAGTTTCACTGTATCCACTACAGGAAAGAACTGTTTTATTTCAGCTATTAATCACAGAATTGTTCGTTCATGCAGCTCTTGTTTGAAATTAACTTCACTCTGATGTCAGCCTCATAGATGTAAACGCTTTTGCTGTTTGGTAGATCTAGAAATTTGGATTTCATCTCCCGAAGCACCTGTGAAATGATACATTCTGCATTATGGTTGTGTTTCTCCACAAATTACACCCCACTTTCATTGTAGGTAGGGTGTGAAATAAACATGAAACAGGGAGGTCGTTCTGTTTCATCTTATAACTATTGACCATGTTTCATTAGTAACTGGTAGGTCTACACTGATATTGCTGGGTGAATTAGAGTTCTGTTTATCAGAATTCAGAATAAGCTCTGCTGTATATGAATGTAAATTATAACTGCACATCCACACTAGTAACAACTAATATCCAACTTCTTTTGGGTGCTAGTAGGTAACTGTCCTACGATACATTAATGCAAGTCGGCTGGTGATGATAGGTGGACAGTGAGGCCCTGATGAAGAGTTCATCATAGAGCTGAGCCCCACTCACAGAATATTGTGCGTTCTTGATATTAATCAAGCGCATAAATATCGAACTCCAACTTTGTAGGATGTAAGTTGCATATTCGTGCTAATACCAACTGACTGCTTGGTGTATCTCAAACAGAACTGCACTGCCCGCCAACATTGCATAAAACTGCGTACCTTGACAGGGAAAAGTATGTGCCTTCAGGTCGAGCCTGTTACCCATTATCCCTTTTAATTGTGATTCTCTGTAGAAAGCTGATGGACCCTCGCACCAGAAGTTTAAGGCATTAGTTGATAGTTTATGTCTTTCTGGTGTTAATGAGACTTATGTCAGAATCACAGAATTACAGAATTCAAAATGTATATTCTCAGCTACTTTTCAACCAGTTGGCTTAAAATTTTAGAGTTCCATTCCTACAAAAATAGTTATCAGAGTGATAGCAATCATTCCGATTTTCATCCATGGTGGCAGTCCTTGAACTCAAATTCAGCCTGCCCTGCTACAGAATCTAAGCTTGCTGGGAGAGTGCAATGGTAATGAATAGAAGCAAGGAATTTTAATATTTGTGGAGTAGTTCAATGCATGCTCCCTAAAGAAAGGGACAGCTTGCACCCACCTTTCGGTTAGACCATTTCACATGACAGCATGCAGAGCAGTGATCACTAATATTCCAGTCTGCTCGGAGTTGGAGTCCATATATTTTAGTGCACTTTATTGCTATTAAAATTAAGTTTTACTCACCATATTTGAAGAAGGTGCTGGAAGTGCTTACCTTCATCTAGCAGATGCTCGTGACATCTGACAGCCACACTGTTTATTGCATGTTGTAGTTTAATAAATTAAGCAAGCTGATGGGAGGTAACTAAGGACAGTTGTGAAATGATATATTTCCTTATATTTTTTATATGTTGATTTTTGATATAGCTTTGTCAACAATATACTTGTGCGTCACATTTTCTTAGCTCTTACAGCTGTTGAGAACAGGAAACAAATTAAAGGAATTTGAACAGTTTTATATCAGCCCCAGTTTATAAAACCGTGTTCACATAAACGTATTCTTGATGAACTCCGTCAAGAATAACTCTGTATCTGCAGCAGATGAACATTTGACTGACTGTAGAGAAGTGTAAACTTCCTGAGAACACATGTGGAGTCTGCTGTGTACTTTGAAATGTGTTTCAGCTGCTGTTAATCAGTTCCCATTTCTTGTCTGTCAGGGTAGAGGCATATGGTAAGTTAGGGTAACTTGTGGGAATCAAAAAGAGGTTTTGAAGTGTGGCACATTTCTTTCCTGGCTCTTGTCCAATTGTATGGTTTATGGACTAATAATAGATCACTTTTGCTATGGCTTATGTGACATAATGAAGAAATGATTACTGCCTTTATCATAACAGGTTTGTAATGCACAGTTATATAATGTGCGCTGTCAAGGTCAACTGAATTCTTTTGCTTCCCTAGGCAAATCTGAAGCTTGCCACCCCTTACCCTCACCAACAGCCACAGTTCCTGTTGCTGCATACCTACTGTACCAAAAAATTCTAATAACGGTTTCTTGTCAGTGTTGTGAAGTGAAATTGTAAAGTACTTCATTTCTCCTTGTAAATAACCAACTTGACACACAGTTTTTCGTGTATGTTTATTTCTGTTCTCTACTTGTTTTGGACAGCCATGTGCCCATCATCAGGAGAATTATTGTATCAATGCGACACCTGGTTTATGCCGCTCTGTGTAGATGAGACCATCTGGTATACCTGGTTTATGTCACTGTGTAGATGCCATCTGGTGTGCATACCAGACAGTCATCTACACAGAGTGACATAAACCAGGTGTCACATTGATAAAATAATTCTCCTGATGATGGGCACATGGGTGCCCAAACATGTAGAGAATAGAAATAAACATACATGAAAATTGTGCATCAAGTTTGTTATTTGCAAGGATCATACCAAGATTCATGGTCAACAAAACATAAAATACTTTATTTCTGTGTCCTGCCTTTTTCTCCAAAATTTGACTGTTCTTACTGACTGCCTAATTTGCCCGGTGTGTTGAGCTGGCCCTGCATGCTGCCCAGATACAATAGTTGACGTATGTGGCCACTCCTCAGTTACATTTTAAATCAGGTTATTATTGTCGTGTCATAGACATGAGGTAGTAGAGCTGTTCTTGTATAAATGGGAAATTTGGAGCATACCAGTGCTGTTAATTCAATGTAATTTCTATATGAAATGCCTGTAACTAGAATGGTTTTTACGAGGAGTCCGACATATATTTTTCTGAAGAGATTTATTTTGGTATACCACGTGATAAATTTGTATAATTTGCAGTTTTGCCCTTCTTATATTTTTCTAGTAGATTTACTTCTTATATAAACATGAAAATTTTGTAACTGAAGCTAGCCATCTCCTGGGATGTTAGGCTGTGCAGTGTGGTAGAAGTAACTGGTGCAATGGGTCATTAATTGGTATTACGAACTGTTAATCTATGTACAGTGTGCCCCTGGGTTGTGAACATTCAGATTATGAAATTCCACCTCGTTGGAAATTTGGGTTATAAATTGAACGACCCGATAACACCAAAAACCTATTTTCTTTATCACATAAATAATTGTACAGTATTTATACTCGTAATATAACCAACAAATGCACATGTATAAAATGTGTCTGTGTCACATGTGCGTTTGGATGCACGGATATGGAACACATTAAATTGTGAAGTAATAAATTATCATGCTACAGACAAATGTAACTGGAGAGTGACTTAATCAGAATCAGGTAGAATTTTCATTTGGTTTTAAACTTGCCTATTGATCTTACCAATTTTATGCTTGGAGTTTTTCTAGGTGTAATTTGTGTAACCAAGTAAGATGCTATTTCGTAACCATTAATAGTATTTTCTGCAGGCAACGTAGTCGAGGCGTAGTTGAGTTATCACACGTTCCCTATGTAAAATGGCTGTACGCACATTACTGTCTGTTTTATAGAAAACTTACTGCAGCACTGGAATATATCAAAGTTTCAGAACACACAGAGAATTTCCCAGAACACCAATATCCCGTACAGCCTTTTAGTCTTTGATGCCTCAGAGTCATTGTTTACCTTGTGGGCTTTCCCCCTGTGTGAGAGATACAGGTGTGTTGATCCCTTTGCTTACTCAGCATGTAGTAAGCAGGGTAACTACAAAGAGATTAAGATAATGAAGAACTAGTAAGTGAATCAATATTGGAACAGTATTGGAATTGGTGGGATATGTAAGGTGATACAGTTCAGTGAGTTGGCACTTTTTGTTGTGTCCGACTCATGGATTGGTGAAACTTAAACTTCCTAAACTGGCTTTTGTATGGGCAGTAACATTCAAACAATCCATCAAAACATAACACAGTTTATGAGTTTTGTTGACAGTTGTGATCTCCACATGCTTAGACCCCTGTTGTCAAATGCATTCCCATTAATACAGTGTTACATGTTGTGTCATGAAATTCTGTTATGTTGTCCATTTGCTGTATTTAACCTTGTCTTGTGTTATTCTTTTGCATTCAGGTATATGCTGTATACCAAACTTTAGCGGTAGTCTGTTATATAAAAATACATTGAAACTTATTTGTTGTTGCTGTATTGTGCTCACATGAGGTTGGCGAAATCTCTGTCCAGATTTTATAGATGCTCGAATTGCCTGGTGTGTCATCTGCAGAAGTGGACACAGCTGGCATTATGACGGTCTGTAAAATTTGGATGACATATTCACCACCATCTCAAATTGGGATGGACATATTGGTTTTAATATCAACTGTAAAAATATGTTGAAGTATGTTATTGTTACTGGACTCCTCCCACATTTCACTATATGTCAGTTATTTTAATGGAATGATGAACAAGACATAGTTGGTTAACCTTTTAAAGACTTGTATTCACATATGTGAATGCACATAGGAAAACACCACTGGAAATTCATTTTGTGTGTTCAGGCAACAAGGAAGGTTACTGCTTTTTTAATACACACATAATTGCTGTTTTATTTTCCAGAAAATTCAGTTAATTTCATGATTTTATCTTCTTTTGGTCAAATAATTGTTCATATGTTTTTCGTAAATTGTGTGTGTGTGTGTGTGTGTGTGTGTCTAGGAACATGGTGTTGGGATACCTCTTGAGGGTGACCCCAGGGTTGACACACGTCACGAATTATGCGAATAAAAAAATGTTACTTGTGTTGTGTTTAGTTGGAGAGCTTGAAAGCTGGTGAATATATGACAGCATATTGAAGCCAGTGTTACAAAAATGGCTTTTATGTGTTTGTTTGTTTGTTTGTTTGTTTGTTCATTTTTCCATTTCTTTCTTTCTTTCTTTCATATTTCCTACCATGTCAAGGCTTGACCATCTGTTTTCTAGCATTGATATGATTTCACTCTGAGAGTGCATTTTTGGTGTGTGAATACTGTTGACGTCTCTATGACAGACTGAGACTACAAGAACTTTCGAAATTGAAAGATGTAAGAAATCTGTATGTGGTAACTTTCACTAGTTATTGTTGTAATGCAGAAAGTGGTACCCATCAACAGCAAATGTAAGCTTTGAAAGGTAAGGAATATGCAATTAGAAGGTGAAGAACCAAGTCTTCAGAGGTGTTACACCATGTAAACTGGTAAATAATTACTGATGTTTTGAAACAGCTTCTTTGAAACCAGTAACTGTTTACCTGTAAATTTAGTGTAATGTACCAGAAAACTTGGATCTTTGTCAGCACTGCTGTGAGATACTGAAGTCTTGTGGAAACCACAGGATGTTAATTCGTTGGTGAATTCTGGAATTCATTGTGGTATTTTAATTCACTATCAATTTTAGGTTTATGAAAATAAATAAATATAATTAAGTAAATAATGTTATATATAATTATGAAAATTTCTGCAAAAATGACTTTTAAAATTCTCCATACGGGTTCCTTGAAATTGTCACACAACCTCCTTACAGCTGTATCACATCCATTACCATGCTGATGATATGTTTTAACTTTGATACATTACTTCTTTACAGTCATACAATCTGCTGTTGTGACTTGAATGAGCGTGCAACCCATTGTTGCCACTGTATTATTATATCACAGGAGTATAAATATTCGTACCATTGTTTTTCCATTCCACGTGTCTGTATAGAGTTTCATTTTATCTCATTTTTTTTTAGCCACTGTAATCTCATATACTGGAACTGAATACACAGAGTTGTAATTTTAAGCTGATTAGGACTCTGTGTGGAGGGGTGTACCGTCTTTCCCACCACCCACCTGCTGATATGAAGCACTCAACTTTTGCGTTATTACAAATTGATTTATCACATGTGTGAAGCAGCTTTGTTATCGTGTGATAATGATCCATACCATGTGATAGGTGTGTGGTAGCATATATTGGAAGTAATGACTGATGTAGTCAGGTAATGCAGCTTCATCTGATGAAGTACTTTGTACGATGTTAGTTTTAATGTATGTAATTTGTTATGCGTGTGTGAGTATAGGGTGGCCAACCATGTGGAAGAACTGGGTGTTGTAATATGAGGTTATCACCTGTCTTTTTAAGTTCAGGAGGTCTTGAGTTCTGATCTTGCCTGGCAGACACAGTTGCTTTGTCTGAGGCTGTTTCATGGGTGTTCCCAGTCTCTTCATTCAGGCTGGCATAGTTCCTTAAAATAAGTCATATCCTGACCTGGTGTGTGATGCCATGTAATGTGGTCCAAAGTATGAATCAGACCTGAAATCTTGCTGTTCTGGCTGAAGTTTGTCATAGTTTTCCTCAATATTAACAGTTGCATTCTTAAAACAGTGTGCGACTCTGACATTTGAGGTTCTTATAGTGGTGCTGCTGAAGGCTCTTGCTCCTTGCGATGTTATGCTGTGTTGTTGGGTCCGTAGATCCTGATGTCTGACAGGATCATAGTGCCTTACAACTTGGACTGCTTGGTCCAGAAGATGAAGGAACTGCAGCCTGTCTATAAACATTAGGAACAGTGGACCCAGCAATACAGCCTAACATCTGAGAACGCTGAAATCTTCAGGATGGTATTATCTTCACATTTTTCCTCACTGATTGTCAAAAATCATTCTGTAAGGCAACAATGCATAATTTAAGCTTTATCCTACCAGGGTGGGTATTTAAATTATAGTGAATGGTTAATGAAAAACGTGAGTATTATTTGAACAAAAAAAGATAAAGTTATGAAATAAATGGCATTTTGTGGACAACATAACATAGGTTATGTGACATGTCTTAAAATTGCAGTAAATGTCCTTGTTCCCTAGGTATATAAAATGAGCTTTTAGAGTCGTTTCCCTTTGTGTGTTTGCATACTCAAACACAGGTCTTTCAAATGCTAGAGCAACAATAAATATGCCAGTGTTGATCATTGATATCTGCGAAAAGGAAACATGGTCCATATGCCATCTTGGAAGAACACTGGCTATCGTTTAGTAGAAATGAATGTCCTCAGTTAGAGTCATGGCTGCCCTTATTGAGGCTTCTTTGCTGCCATTTGTCTCAGCCCCTCCCTATTATTGCTGAGATGGTACCTTCAAATGTACATAACTGCCAGATCCTGTAACTCTCTGATTCATTGCAGTTGGTCTCAGTCCGTCCGAGTTGTTGCTGTTTTAGAACCTTCAAATATGTGTAACTGCTTCATCCCACAACGTACTGATTCATCGCAATTTGTCTTTGTCCCCCTGATCATTGCTGAGATAGTACCCTCAAGGACGTGTAACTGCTTCATACCACAGTTAACTGATTCGGTGCAATTTATCACAGTTCCCCCTGATTATTGCTGAGATAGTACCTTCAAGCACATGTAAGTGCTTTATCCCACAACTGATTCATTGCTATTTGAGTCCGCCCTGATCATTGCTGGGGTAGAACCTTCAAACACATCTACCCACTTCATCCCACAACTTATAGATTAATGCAATTTGTCTCAGTTCTCATGATAATTGCTTAGATAGTACTTTCAAACATATACCTGCTTCATCCCACAACTTACAGATTCGGTGCAATTTATTGTGGTCCTTCCTGATTGTACATTCAGAATCACGTAACTGCTTCATTCCTCAGTTTACCAATTCAGGTCATTTTTTATTGGGCACTGTATAAGCTGTATTGTTTGTACAATGTCATGATCTCAAGAAACATGAAAGGAGATAAAAGTTACTTGTTTCTGGAATAAACATACTTCATATTTAAACATTTGTGATGAGATTGAACAGTCATCCTGAAATAGCATCACCATCACTTTACCAGCTGAGTGCAAAACATTTGTCCTGGAAAAGATTTATTTTCAGATTGAATATGGGGATCCATTCATGAAACACACAAAGGAAATTTACATTTCACCCACACACACACTTAAACATGTCACTTAAGACTCTGCTTGAGTCCGTGGTTTGCTTATATGTTTTCTAACATTCTGCGCTTAGGATTTTCAACAGAGAAGTTGTTATTGGGATACTATCTGTTAAGGTCTATTCAGCATTAAAAATAGATTGTGTTGCCTACTGGCTTTTGTTTGCAACAGTGGCACTTAACATTGTCACAGTTTAAATTTCTATTTTCTTACATGGTGTTGTCTGGTATGTGTAGTTAATCCTTTGGTAAATGTAAAGGTAAAGTCTACCCTATAACCTGTCATGAAGGCAGAGAGGGGGAGTAGAGCTATAGCTCTTCTCTTTCTTTAACCTTGGCACTAGGTGGGGGTGGGTGGTCAGCACTATGCCCTGGCCACCTAAGCCCCGGCCATATTCCGGTATTCATTGTAGGTGAGGCTGGGTGGGCCCAAGTGCTGGTCTGGCTGGGTGCAGAAAATCTCGCCCCCACTGGGATTCAATCCCTGGACCGTCTAGCCTGGAGCAAGCTGCTATACCTACTATGCTATCTTGGCCCCAGTTAACCCTTTGGTGCCAGAATTAAATGCCTGTATTGATCTGCAGAAAACTGGAATTTCTGTTGGGGTTGGGTTGCATAAGAAGGCTGAATAAGTGCAGGTATAATTACATGAAATTTGGCATTTTGGGCATCACACTCCCCATTACATTAAATGTGTTTGTTTGGTGCCAGATGATTAGGATGACAGTATGAGGCTTGTAGATAATTGGGAAGTTGTGTGTGTGTGTGTGTGTGTGTGTGTATGTATCTGTAGCTTATCACTGTCTTTTTCTTAAATTTCCCCTGTTTTTATGTTTTTGATCACATAGTCTAGTTTGCCACGGCAGATTGTGAACAACCCAATTTACTGTGATATTTTAATGGGTTACTGAAATAAGATTAATAGGGGTTTTGTATCAAGAGTGGGGCTTTGGAGTAAGCATTTCATATGATTCATCTTTAGTCTAGCTTTGTAGATTGCAGTCTTGTGGATTGTGGCTTGGTGTAGTTGTACAGGTGGATACTCATGTTTTGGAAGAACACACTGCCAACTTCTTTAGGGTTAAACTGAACAGCTTGAGGATGTGGCCAAATTATGGAGGAATGGTGAAAAGGAGTATGGTTATTGAGAATTGGGGGGGGGGGGGGGTGGGGGAGGAAGAAGGAGGGCATTTTGTTCCTGTTATTTATTAGTATCAACCTACACAACTACACAGTGTT